>Ga0214192_1000405_pt1 | contig 27019 bp, 44 predicted proteins | sample TroBogEpilimnion_44_FD_153030 | JGI IMG/M metagenome (GOLD analysis project Ga0214192, IMG submission 153030) | Freshwater microbial communities from Trout Bog Lake, WI - 29JUL2008 epilimnion | ecosystem: Environmental > Aquatic > Freshwater > Lake > Epilimnion/Euphotic zone | place: Trout Bog... | reverse complement strand
GTATGAAGAGTGGCTCGATGAAATACTGGTCAAAGCAAGACTAATGGTAGACAGCGACAATTTAGTTCTAATGGGCGGCTGTGCCTTGAATTGCAGTGCTAATAGATTGACGGGAGAATACTACGGTAAAACGTGGATTTATCCAAACCCGGGCGATGCGGGTAGTGCTATAGGAACGGTATTAGCACATAATCCGCATTATAAAGACTATACTGATTGGTCCAACAATTTCTTGGGTCATGATATGGGCTATCGTTCTTCTAATGAAGAAATTGTAGAATATATTATACAAAATAAGATATGCGGTGTTGCTCGCGGCCGGGCAGAATTTGGACCACGGGCATTAGGTAACAGAAGTTTACTGGCAGACCCCCGGGGGGATGATATAAAGGATAAAGTAAATGCAATCAAACAACGTCAAGAATTTAGACCCTTTGCTCCGGCAATACTCGAAGAGCTTACTGATATGTATTTCGATATGCCTCACGGTTGGGATAACAGTAGGTATATGCAGGTCATCGCTCGTTGTAGGCATCCTCAGCTTTATCCTGCCATCGTTCATCGTGATGGAAGTTCACGTGTACAAACTGTTCCGAACGATGGAAGCCCGTTTAGACAACTCTTAGAATTATGGTATGCCCGTACTGGATGTCCTATGTTACTCAACACTAGTTTAAATATCAAAGGACACCCTATGGTAAATGATCATGCCGACGCAAAAAACTTTGAACGCCATTACGGTGTTAAAGTGTTTAATTAAATGTTATAATAGAATATATGCCACAAAATACAGATTACAGTTACGATATACAAAAATTATACCTAGAAATGATGCTAGCAGATGCGGCAACATTTGTTCGTTGCCAAAGCATTTTTGATGCCAGCTTGTTTGATCGAAGATTACAAACGCCAGCAGAATTTATCAACAAGTATGTTGAAGATCACAATGTTATGCCTACACAAGATATTGTAAATGCGGCAACTGGTAGTGATTTTAAGGTGTCACAAGACTTGCGTGAAGAACATTTTGATTGGCTGTTGTCTGACTTTGAAACATTTATTAGACATAAAGGCCTAGAAAAAGCTATTCTCGAATCAGCTGATCTGCTTGAAAAAGGTGAGTATGGTCCTGTAGAAGAAATGATTAAAAAAGCGGTACAGGTGGGTCTAACCAAGGACATGGGCACTGATTATTTCTTAGATCCACGTGCTCGATTGATGCGTATCAAAGACAATAATGGACAAGTGTCAACTGGTTGGAAGGCCATGGATGACAAATTGTTTGGTGGTATGAATCGCGGAGAACTGAATATTTTTGCAGGCGGATCAGGAGCAGGAAAATCGCTATTTTTAGCAAATTTAGGTATCAACTGGGCTCTTGCAGGTTTGAACGTAGTGTACTTAACTCTTGAACTTTCAGAAGAACTTGTCAGTATGCGTATGGATGCCATGGTGACTGGAATGGCCACTAGAGAGATTTTCAAGAATTTAGATGACGTAGAAATGAAGGTCAAAATGGTGGGTAAAAAATCTGGATCTTACCAGGTAAAATACATGCCAAGCGGTAAAACTGCCAATGACATTCGTGCATACTTGAAAGAGTATGAAATTAAAATGGATCGAAAAGTCGATGTACTACTAGTTGACTATCTAGACTTGCTGATGCCACAAAGCAAGAAGATCAGTCCAGCAGATTTGTTTATTAAAGACAAATATGTCAGTGAAGAATTACGAAACCTAGCGGTTGAAAAGAACTGTGTGTTTGTGACTGCGGCCCAGTTGAATCGTGGTGCTGTTGAAGAAGTTGAATTTGATCACAGTCATATTTCAGGTGGTTTAAGTAAGATTCAAACGGCAGATAATGTATTTGGTATCTTTACAAGTCGAGCTATGCGTGAACGTGGTCGTTACCAAATTCAGTTGATGAAAACACGTTCATCAAGCGGAGTTGGACAAAAAATTGACCTAGAGTTTAACATTGACAGTCTGCGTATCAGCGACCTAGCTGATGAGGAAAGTTATGGTAATTTGAACAGTCAATCAGCTGGATCAACACTATTGAATTCAATTAAACAACGTCAAACTGTCAACACTTCAACTGGTGAAATTAGTGATCCTGCTAGTGGTATAGCAGTTCCAAAAGTTCGTGCTCAAGTAGAATCGAGCAAGCTGAGAGAACTGCTTAATAATCTTCCAGGCGATGATATCTAGGCATTTTTTGACAAAAGAGATAAGTACGTATATAATAATTTTATAAAACTGCCATGGAACTATACCACCTACGATCGACCGATGATCCGTTAACTCGGGTCGTTAAGGACGATCCTGTGCGTCCACATATTCCATTAGAACAGCGCATTAACGATGCCGCTGAAATTCTTATTCTTAAGGCAGGTGAAGAAATCCTAGCGGCAACTTGCCTACAATGGCTCAGTGATATTCCAGAAGACGAGCAAGATCTTGTTGACATGGAAAAATCAAAAGATACCGCTGTTTTTTACACTATATGGAGTTATAAAGCCGGTGCAGGTCAAGCCCTAATCAAACAGGCTGCCGAATGGATTCTAGGCGAATTCAAAGATGTAAAGAACATCGTTACACTTAGTCCACAAACAGAAACAGCTCGACGCTTTCATTTAAAAAACGGTGCTAAAGTTCATAAAACAAACGAAACTACCGTTAATTATCAGTACTACCGCAAAGAATAAAAGCAGGTAAATACTAGTTATAAAGGACTGGTATTAGATGACTACTGCTCAGAGATCTCTTAGATTACAAACGTATAGAACTAGCGATTTAACTAGCTTTACCTACAATAAAGGTGAGGTTTTCTATGACGCTGATCAGGGTGGTTTACGTCTGTTTGACGGTGTAACTACTGGTGGCAAAATCATTGGTAGTTCTGGTGCCGCAACAAGTGTAGGATCAACACCCCCTTCTAATCCAACTGCTGGACAATTATGGCTTAGTACAGATACAGGAAACTTGTATGTTTACTATGTTGATGCTAATGGCGGACACTGGGTTCAACCTTTACTGACATCTGTACCTGCAAGCACAGGATATTCATTACCTCCTGCAACTACAAGCACACTGGGTGGAGTTATTGCAGATGGTACTACAATTACAGTCAACGGCAGTGGTACAATATCTTATGTAAGTTCATATTCATTTACTAATTCTAATTTACAAGGTAATACAGTACTGCAACACAGTGTTGATGTAGTGACTAATATTGCAGGCGTATCAGGAGGAACAGCTACATTTGATTGGTCAAGTGGATCTGCTACCTATTACCTAACAAACATCAGCGGTAATTTTACTGCTAATTTTTTAAATATTCCAACAACTAATAATCGATTATATGTATACAGCATTGCACTGGTACAAGGAGCAACACCATATGTTCCTAATTCAACTGTTAATATTAACAGCGTAGGATATACAGTCAGTTGGGCAGGTGGAACTGCTCCGATAGGTGGTGCAAATGAAACTGATTTGTGTGTACTAACATTGTTTCGTGTAAGCAACAATTGGACTGTAGTTGGAACTTATACAACAAACGGAGTTTAATCAATGGCAACAACATATACTTTACCGGCAGCAACTACATCATCATTAGGTGGTGTCATTGTCGATGGTGTGACTATTACAGTTAGTGGTACCGGTGTTATCAGTGCTGCCAGTAGCGGTGCATTTAATAGTGCTACATTAACTGGTACTACTACAATACAACATGCATCTGAAATAGTTACTCCCATAACCGGTGCTACTGGAACAGTAGTACACGATTTTGCTTCAGGCAGTGGAATTTTCTATCATACCAACATAGCCGGTAATTTTACAGCAAACTTTACCAATGTGCCTTTAGTAGTCAACAGAAGTATTTCAATTACACTAATTCTAATACAAGGTTCAAATCCTTATATTCCTTATGCAGTTTCTATCAACGGCGTAAGTCAAAATTTATATTGGAATGGCGGTATACAACCAACCGGATACGCAAACAAGAAAGATTTTGTAACATTTAACATGGTATACAATGCCGCTGGCACATGGGTAATTGCCGCAGGTTTAGCAAGTTACGGATAATATATGAGTTTATTATTTCCAGTTCCGACTTATGTAGGACAACAACAGAATTATAACGGCAACACATGGTCGTGGAACGGACTTGCCTGGGATTTACAGCCACCTGCAACTGAAACATTTACTAGCGTACTAGTTACTGGAACATTATCAGCTGGACAAATAACGGTTACTAACGGTAGTATCACTGCTAATATAACTGGCAATGCCGCTACAGTTACCAACGGGATCTATAATACAGACGTAGGTACAGTTAGTAACACTATGTTAAGTTCAAATGGGCAACTTATAGTCAATGGTACAACACTAACGCTAGGTGGAACAAGTACTATCACAGCGGCCGCAGGAACATTAACTGGTACGACACTAAATTCAACTGTAGTGTCAAGTAGTTTAACCAGCGTAGGAACGCTAACCAGTTTAACAGTATCGGGCACATCGGCACATGCCGCAGGAAGTTTTTCAGGCATATTGTCAGTGACCAATACCACTGTATCTACTAGTACATCTACTGGTGCGTTAGTAGTTACTGGTGGTATCGCAACAGGCGACAGCATAAGAGCAGTAGGCAACATTTATTCTAATGGTAACATCTTTTCAAACGGTGTCAACTTAAAAACATTTTCAGTAGCTATGGGGGCCGCATTGGCATAAACTATGACAGTACAAATAAAACTTAGACGGGATACGGCATCCAATTGGATAAATGTAAATCCTACGTTAGCACTTGGGGAGCCGGGCTTAGAAACCGACACCCTTAAGATCAAATATGGTGATGGTATAAACCCTTGGGTGAACTTACCGTATCCTACCAACTATGCCACTGTAGCGGCTGCTGGAACCTTAACAGGAACAACGCTAGCACCAAACGTGTATGCTAGTAGTCTTACCAGTGTTGGAACCCTAGTTAATTTAACTGTTACAAACCCTATCAACGGCAGTATCAGTGGCAATGCGGCCACAGCCAGTGTAGCAACTGCAATTAATGGAGGAATTAGTAATCAAATTCCCTATCAATCCGGTGCAAATACTACAGCGTTTATTGCAGTTCCAGCAACACCTAATACCTACTTGTCATGGACTGGATCAGGATTTACATGGGCCGCTCCAAGTGCAAGTGCGGCAGCCGGACTACTAACTGGAACAACTTTGGCTTCTAATGTAGTAACATCAAACTTAACTACCTTAGGTAATTTAACAGGGTTAACTAGTTCTGGGCAAGTTAACGTAACTGCTACTACCGTTTCATCTGCTAGCAACGCTGGTGCATTAGTTGTAGCAGGTGGTACAGGAGTAGGGGGTGCTCTTAATGTTGCAGGAACAGTTGGGCTTGCAGGAGTTGTAAACATAACAAACAGCACAGCTAGTTCTGCATACACAAATGGTGCATTGGTTGTGTCAGGTGGTGTAGGTATTGCTGGCAATACTTATATTCAAGGTAATCTAGTAGTAGCTGGCAATATTACAGATACCGCTGGCAATGTTATAGTACAGGCTGGTAATTTAACCGTGTCCGGATCAGCAACTGTAGGCGGTATAAACACAAAATCACTATCCATAGCTATGGCGGCCGCCTTAAGCTAATAGGTAAATACGAAATACGGAGAATTAAATGGCAAAAGCACAACTTAGAACATACGTCTTTACCCCAGGGGCTGCGGGTGCAGGCACGATCGAAGTTCCAGGAAAATACGATCTACAACAGTTTTTAGTAATTACTAATACCACTAAAAACAGCATAATTTATAATTTTGCAGATACAACTTATGCAGGCACTACTGTTACATTCAGTAGAACGAACGATGCGGCATTTGTTAATGCACTAGATAATAGTGACGGAACTACGACAATTACGCTGGCTATAAACACCAGCACAATGTCATCTACTGACACGCTACAAATTCTCTACGAACAACCATTCCAATATGTACGTAGCCCAGAAATTGGAACAGATGCTTTTGAACGTCAACGTGTTGCCGCTCCACAGTCATTACTAGACGCGGACTTTGAATATGGTATGCAACCTACTAAGTGGTTGACTATCAGCCAAGAACGTGGATATCCTTCAATTTATGAAGTTCCTGGTACTGATCTTACTGTTACGGCTGCAACCACAGATGCAAGTACACTGTCTGGTGGTGCATCAACTGCGGAATCGATTATTACAATTACTACAGCAATAGCACACGGCTACCAAGTTGGTAATGCGATTACTATCAAAGGCTTTAACTCAGCTATTACAGGTTTTGACCGTGCTGAGGGATCATTTATTATCTATCAAGTACCGTCAACAACAACATTTACCTATATTGCCAAAGGTAAAGTAGGTTTTAACAACGGTGACAACATTTATACTCCGTTCATACAGTTACGCCAAGGTGGATTGTATACTGGTTCATCAATCAATGCTGTGATCAACCAAACTATTACAGCAACTACTACCAGTACTAACCTAGTAACTGTAGGTTCAACTACAGGTATGTTCCAAGGTTCTCCATTCCTAGTACAACAAGTTATTACCAACGCAGTTGCTACTAACAGTTCAAACAATCAAATTACTCTAGGCACTACCATCGGTTTGATAGTAGGTATGCCTATTACAATGACTGGTGCAAGTTTTGGAGGATTGACTTCGGGTACTACATATTATGTAAAAACTATTGTAGATACTAGAACAATTACAATGACCACAGATTCTGGTGGTACTACTGTATTTGTTCCATCAAGTACTTCACAAGGTGGTAACATGTATGTTACAGGCGGTGCAAGTTTTGGTGGATTAACAGCAGGTACACAGTATTATATTGCAAGTGTATCGAGCGGTACCCAAGTAACCTTAAGTAACAACATCAACTACACAACTTCAATTACTAACACTTATGCTGTAAACAACTCAGTACGTTTTTCAGCATATACATATCAAGGAATTAGCTATCCAGGTACTACCAACATGACCTTAGGTGAACAGATCACTATTACTGGTACTACTATTGGTAACTTAGTAGCAGGTACATATTACGTTTACCAGATCATTGACGGTTATACAGCGATTCTAAGCACTAGTGCTACAGGCTATCAAACTGGTAGTTTCTTTGTTCAAACAACAGCAAGTGGTACTATGTCAGCGGCGGTTGGTACAACTATACCACTGTCAACAGCTACAGGTTATTTGTGGGCGACCAACATGAGTCAGCCAACATTTACATTCTCAACAGCGACTCAAGCGGCTTCGTTTACAGCCAGCATAACTGGTAACCAAATGACCGTTACTGCTGTGGCCAGCGGTACTATTGCAGTTGGACAAGGTGTTGCCCTAACCACAGCTAATACAGTACCTAGTCTAACAGTGATTCTAGCCAACGTAAGTGGTGCGGCATACGCATCAGGTGGCGGTACTAGTGTATGGACAGTGAGTACAACAGTTGGAAGTCCAATTAGTTCAACATCAACATTCCAATCAACTACAACACAACCAACAATTACAGTTAATACAACTAGTCCACATGGATTCACTCCAGGGCAAACTATTAACACCTATATCACATCAGATAACGGAACTAACAATCACGTGTTAGCTCAAGGTCCGTACTTTGTTGAAGCAGTTACAAGTGCTACAACATTTACCTATACATGTCGTGCTCCAGGATTTATTACTTCCGGTACAGCAATTTTAGGACTAGTATATGCTCGTTCAGACAGTAACTTTAGTCACAGACCGTTTGACGGTGGTGTACAATTAGGTACAGGTTTACCTAGTTATGCAGGACAGGCCATACGTATGAGTAAGAAGTATATTCGTTACCAATCTGGTAAATCAATTAACTTCAACACTGGTTTGTTAATGGCACCTAACTACTTTGTACGTCAGGTAACAGCTAACGGTACAGCACCTGGTTCAACTATTACAATCACAACTGACGACGTTGATCACGGTTGTCAAATTGGTGCGCAGGTAACACTAAGCGGTGTTATTACCAGCGGATTTAACGGAACATACACAGTGTCAGGTATTGTTGATGAGCGTACACTGCAAGTTATAGCAACACAAACGCTGGGCACCGTTCCTAATGGCGTTACTGGTGCAACAGTTACTGACCCAGCATTGTTAAGTATTAACAGTTGGTATGGTGCTACTGTACGTTCTGGTACATTTGATGAACAAAACGGTGTGTTCTGGCAGTTTGACGGTCAGACTCCTCAAGTAGTTCGTCGTTCAAGCACTTTCCAGCTAGCTGGTACAATTACAGTTATAGTAGGTTCAGGACAGATTATTGGTCTAAACACTCGCTTTACTACACAGTGTACTGTAGGATGCCGTGTTGTTATCCGCGGTATGACTCATATGGTTACACAGGTTGTTAATGATACACTAATGTATGTTAACCCACAGTATCGTGGATCTACATCGATTAGCGGTATTAAGATGACTCGTACTATCGATCGTGTAGTTCCACAAAGTCAATGGAACATCGACCGTTGCGATGGAACTAACAGTCCTTATAACCCAAGCGGATATTTACTAGTACCAATTAAAATGCAAATGGTCTGTGTACAATGGACATGGTACGGTGCTGGATTTATTGACTGGATGCTACGTGGACCAGAAGGCAAATACATTACTGTACACCGTCTACGTAACAACAACTTAAACAACGAAGCTTGGATGCGAGCTGGTAACTTGCCAGTACGCTATGAAGTGCAGAACGAAGGTCCGTTCAGCTTTATCTCAGGTACAGTTGCAGTTGGTAATACTGACACAGCTATTCCAATCAATGATGCTAGTCGTTTCCCAACTCCAGCTGCCGGTAATACTGCTACGATCTACATCGATAATGAATTAATTTCATACACCGGTGTAGTCAGCGGATATGCTACAGCTACATCAGCTAGTACCAACACTGTAACAGTATCAAGTTCAGCTAACATGGCTGTTAACCAACCCGTGGTATTTACAAACAATTCAACATACGCTAACTTGGGTAATATTGTATCAGGTGTTACTTACTATGTTAATTCGGTTCTAAATTCAACTACAATTACACTATCTACAACAAGCGGTGGCGGTGTAATGACACAGATCAATGCAAGCATAGGATCATGGCTAATGACCTATGGTACACTGACAGGTTGTACACGAGCTGTATCAATCAGCCCATGGGCGACTGGTGGTTATCGTTCATTTACAGCAGGTAGTGCCGCTAGCCATGCAGTTAGTACGGGTGTTATCCTAGTCAATGCCACAGCAAGTCCGATTGTAAGTCACTGGGGTGCGGCGTTTATTGAAGACGGTGGTTTTGATACTGACCGTTCATACATTTTCAACTACTCACAGCCTAACGTTAACATTACAACTAAAAAGACCACAGCGTTTGCTGTTCGACTAGCACCATCAGTTAGTAACGCTCTAACAGGCGACCTAGGACAACGTGAATTGATTAACCGTGCGTCATTCTTGTTACAAACACTAGAATCTAGTGCGGGTGCTGGTGCTGGTAACGCGGCCTTGGTTATTGAAGGTATTATCAATCCAAGCAACATGCCTAGTTTGACCAATATTAACTTTGCGTCATTGAACTCGGCAGCTAACCCAACTGGACAACCAAGTTTCAGTCAAGTTGCTCCAGGGTCATCAATGGTGTTTACTGGGTCAGTTAACAATTACTTGACTAGCCCTGTTTACATTCCAGCTGGTACATTCTATGTTCCAACTACAGCGGCAGCCAGCGCAGTATCTCCGAACGTACTAGTAGGCGATGACGTATTTTTCCCAAGCTCAACTGGTAGCTTGTATGGACAGACCAAAGTGGCACAGGTACTAGCCTATGCTCCAGCATTGACTTCAGCTACGATTACAGTTGGTTCAACAGCTACTATTGGTACTGCTACAATTTCAGGTACAACACTAAGTGGTGCAGTATCAGCAGGAACACTGGCAGTTGGTATGGTAATATCAGGAGCAGGTGTAGTCGCAGGCACATATATTGTGGCCAACTTGACTGGTTCAGCTACAGCTGGTCCAAGTACATGGACTGTAAGTATTAGCCAATCATTGCCAAACCCAACAACCTTAACTGGTACACCTTATACACTAACAGTTCCAACTGGTGTTGCAGGTAGCCCAGTATTACCAGGTGCGTTGTTAACAGGTACTGGTACAGTGGCCAATACGTTTGTAACCATACAGTTGACCAATACTACTACACAGTCAGGTCTAGCTGGTACTTATGCATTGGTAAGTGCAACCAACACTATCACAGCACAGGCAGCAACTACCTTAACAGCTACATTCAATGGTTTCTATCTAAACCAAGTAACTGCTACAGGTATCGCAGGTTCAAGCAGTCTAAGCTATACAGTCAACTTTAGCCGTGCTACATACGCATTGCCAGGCGAAACGGTATTTACGTACATTAACGCTCCTGCTAACAAAGACTCGTTAGATTTGACATCATTTAAGGAATTGACCAATACGCCAATTGGTGGACGTGGTACATATCCAAATGGTTGTGATATCTTGTTTATTAATGCTTACATTACACAAGGTACGCCAATTAACCAGAACTTGGTTCTACGTTGGGGTGAAGCTCAAGCGTAAAAGAAAAAGCACCGCAAGGTGCTTTTTTTATGGCCCCATACCGCTAGGCATAATTAAGTGTATGATACATTCTTGGGGACCTATGCTGTGGCAAACTCGCGTTGATCAGTCAATAGCTGATGAGTTTGTCATGCGCGGCTTGTTAATTGACACTAGTATAGGCGATCGCTTGGCCAGCACTATTAAAGATGTACGTGAGTATACTGATCACGAGGATTTGTCTTGGATTGTCAACAGTCTTAGCCCCTACTGGGAACAGTACTTAAAACATCAAAAGCCCAAGCCCCAGCAGGTCAATCTAGCCAAAACGTGGATCAACTTTCAACGGGCCAACGAGCTTAACCCCGAACACCTACATGACAGTGCGTTCAGTTGGGTCTTATATGCCAGTATACCCAAAGAGCTACAAGCTGAATATTCTGCCAATCCCGAGCAGGGTGCAGGCACGATCACATTCCGCTACGGTGAGCAGATGCCCTACAGTCGTAATCAAAATTGGTTTTTCCCCGAAGCGGGCGACATGTTTGTGTTTCCCAGCTGGCTAGCACATTGGGTAACACCTTTTACCAGCAACTGCACCAGAGTCAGTGTCAGCGGCAATTTACTAGTCAGTTAGCCCAGGCTGCCTGGCGTAGCATCACTATAGAACTTGGAGCCGCCAGCTACAAAACGTCCCACAGTGGCTACCAGTTCTTTCAACATGGCATAGGCCGATTCTAAAGCCCTTTCATGTATCTGTTGCATAACATCTTTGACAAACACAGGATCTACTAGAATGTCATGTTCAAATACACCGGTCAGTTCGGGATCTACAACACCTCTATGTCGGTCAATTTCACCATAGTAGATTGATCGTTCTAGCTGTGTAACTAACAGCGCGGCCACAGTCCATCCTCTGGTCAAGATCAGTCCGGCTACATCCATTAACACATCACCTAGGGTAAACTGCCATTGATCTACAGTAGAGTCTTTGTTTTTCCAAAGATCTGATATGCTCTTGCCATCTTCATAGAGCATCCAAATGTACAGAGCCTTGCCTATGATACTGGTCATGCTCATGGTCTTGATACTACGTCTTAGTGCTTGGGGTAGTAGCTGTTTGACTTCTTCACGTGTGATAGACAGGGCCTTTTTGACAGCGGGTTTGGTCAATTGATGTGCTACAGCACCGCCCGCTACAGCCTGCCCAGCGCCAGTGGCTGTGTTGGCTTGACTTGATGTAAGTTCGTATAATCTCATACTAGTATTTATCGCTGATCAAACTATAAATATTTTATATGATCTACTTGCCCGAGTATCATGACTTCAACCATTTGGCCTTGGTTCCTTGGCCACGTGATCCGCTTTACATTCAAGATGACTGGGTCTATGCTATAGAAACTATAGAATCCTGGCTAGAGCAGTATACAGGCCCACATTGGGTAGAATGGGCATTTGCCACCACTCAAGAGCAGGAATATTGGCAGGCCTGCATAGCATTTCGTAGAGAACGCAACAAGACCTTGTTCTTGCTCACCTGGAGTGCCTAGACATACAAATACCAGCTATAAGTGCATTTGGGTTAGCACTGTTGGCATTGATACGTTCTATATCCTCTAGAGCCAATTCTAGCGAAGCAATGCGATCAGCCTGCAGATACACACGATTACGCAGATTACTAGCGTCCATCCACGACAGTAGCATGCTCAATAAACGGGGAATTAGACTGGTCCAGATCATACAGTATATAGCCGCAGGGCGGCCGCAGAAATTTCAATCGCGAAGCGGCAGCGGAAAATTTTAGGATACCTACGCGAAGCGTAGCGGCACAACGCAAGTTCTGCTAGCGGTAGCGCCTCCCCGTGGCCTCTAGGATATGGAATGTAACTGGCTAGTTCAGGGCCGGAATAAATATACAATGCGATTAAGAGAACTATTCCAAGAAGGCCTTGTTAAACAACTGGCACAAGATCTCCTGCACTTGTCAGATCAAGAGTTTGTCAAACTCTACGGCAGAAGCAAAGCTGAGTTTAAACCAGCGGCAGCTCCTGTCAAATCAGCACAGTCTGCAACAGCTAGCGCATTTGATCTCAAACGTGTGCCCAAAGGTTACCCACAACCTCCGTGGGATTTGAATACTGTAAAGAGCTATTGGCAGTTAATGGGCTATCGAGGTGATCCCTATGCGGCCTATATGAAAGGTTATCGCGGCCCCAAGCTGACTGAGCCTAGTGAAGCTGTAGGGGACAATGTACTAGCTCCATGGGGCGATAAAGGAGCTAGACATCACCAAATGGAAGCGGGTAACGCACCTAAATACTATATAATACCCAATGGTGAAGACTCACGTGTAGTACACATTGAATCAGGCACTATACCCTACGCAGGCACTCTAGCTGAGTGTCAACTGTGGATTAGAGCACATGATCCACAGGGCACTTATAACTTTGAATAAGATCCCAAATGGGTCTAGCAAGATAAAAAAATAGTCTGCAAAAAAAATTTACGAAGTACTTAGGGGAAACCCAGTGGCCAAATCACGGTCAAGATCTACTGGGGGACATGAGTCTGCGTACCATAGATAAAACTCTGTATATAAGTCTTCTGGCACCCAAAAGCGTGTGCGATTTAGGTGTACTTCAAACTGGATATCGTTGTGAAATATCCACTCAAATACTTCCTTTGAGTGTGGATGCATTGTGAGTATATAGTGCTGTCTCATTGATCTAGCCCGAGAAAATCCTGTAGTAGAATGCCTAGCCAACAGCATAACAAGCTGGAAATGGGAGTTAGTATACAGGTAAGGACGATCCAAAATAGTTGTTCAAGCACGATGAGTTTCCAATTGATATTCTAGCTTACTTAACAATCGTCCAACGCCATTGTGTGTAGGATGTATATAGTAGGTTGATAACCATACTAGACGGCCACCATGCAAAACAAGGATGATATGTATAGACGCAGGACATATACAGTATATAGCCCAAATGGGTCTTTTGCAGATAAAAAACGAGTCGCGTAAAAAATTATAAAGAAGTACTTAAACTTTTGAGGTGGTGTTTTTACCTCGGTACCCATGCGCTGTTGCGCTTGCACTATTATTGTGCATGTATATACCCCTCACCCCTCGCCCTCATCACTGTCTCATGCCCCCGATGTCTCGACCAAAAAAATCCCCTGACCAACCGGGAGCGAATCGGAATTATGAGTCAGGGGACACACTGCCGAACAACCTAGTGGGAGCGAATCACGTCAGCTGTTCTCCTGTAGGGGCTTATTCTCGTAGTAGTATGCCCCTACCCTACAGTATACGCTAGCGAGTGCCGCGCATACATGTAACTTCTGCTACAGCTTGCCACTTGTCGGGCATGCTGGCTGCCAAGTCTGCTACCTTGAGCACAGTACGCAAGCTCAGCTCACGCATGCGATGCTTGTTGGCATCTACGAACTCAACTACTTCTAGCTTGCGCTCATCACTAAGCTCGTAGCTGTCCAACATGCCATGCTCTGTTACTACCTGCTTGATGCGCAAGACCTTCTCACGCTCTGTGTCGATAGTCAAGTCTAAGTAGTGGCAACGGCTTTCTAGTGCTTCCAAGTGATCCTGTAGCTTCTTGCTCTTAACGTGATCGAACTTGATGTTGGTAATAAAGATAGCACCGCCTTTGAACTCGAATGAGTTGGGCACACCTTCACTACGTAGCAAGCGACTGTCAGTGTTCCAATGGATCATACGCTTCTTTGATGTATCCAATGCTGCCTTTAGGATGTTCAAACTTAGATCATCTAACAGTACAGAGTCGCAGTCATCAAACACTAGGATTGACTTCTTGTCTGAGTACTCATAGAGCTTTGAGTACAGGCCAATGGCACTCATAGCACCTTTGACTACTTCGTACTTCTTCAGCTTCTTGTCGTCTGCGATATCAGCAAACACATCATGCTTTGAGAGTACTTTCTCTACACCAAAGGATTTACCTACGCCTGGAGGGCCTGTTACGATCATAGCTCGCACATCACCACGCTTGACAGCACGGGTCATGTCATCTAAGATCTCAAAGCGATCGCGGAGTCTATTGAGAATTGACTCATCACTCTCGTGTGCAATGTCTTTCTTTACGGGTTCTACTTCAAGGCTTGATACCTTGGCTTTTGGTTGTTTCTGTAAGGCCATCATCATCTTTGAACTGTTAACTACTGATACCATTGTCGCTCCTTATACGCTGTTGGAAAGTATTAATTATAAGGGGTTTCCCCCTTGATGTCAATCCATTCGGCTGCCGCCGTAGGCCTTGAGTCCCAACTTGGTCAAGTAGTCAGCATAGGCATAGGCCCCTGCTTCTTTGACTGAAATGCTCTGTGTAGGAATGCCTGCTGGATCCCACATGCTCAAGCACTTTGGTTTGTAGTCCTTGCGGAAACCTGCGGCAATCAACTCTTTTGCCTGGGCTGAGTTTGTGCGATCTACATAGACCTCAACCCAACCAAAACCACAAGCATCACGCTCGCCTACCTTGGCGTACATGTCACGACCTGCTTGCTCTGCTACTCGCTTACCTGCACGGATCAATTCTGCTGTTACTAACATAAGTTCGCTCCTTTTGTTAACGTTAAAACAATATTATATTATCTAAGTGTGGGATTGTCAACCAGTTTACGCATGGTTTCTTCAGTGCCAGAATTGGCATATCTTGCGCCCAGGGCTAGGAATGCCAAGCCGATCAAAGTGAATGCAAATAGATATAGACCGTCGTATGTAAGTAGATCCACTGACTGCTCGACTCCGCCTACTGAGCCTAGCAACATGATCAGGCCTGCGTTGAGGAATAAGACTGCTTTTTGCTGTGGTGACATAAGTTTCGCTCCTTAAGTGTTTAATGTCTAATAATTATAGCGCCTAGTGGGCTGGCTGTCAAGCCCTAAATGAACTCGCAGACAAAGCCATCTGGCTCTACTTCTGCTAAGGGCAAGAGCATGACTGCAGGGTATGCGATGCTTCCTTCATACTCCAGCTGGCTCTTTTCGAACGGAGTCATGAATGAGTCCTCTACGATGCCGTAGCCTGTGATATACTGACGGCTACCAACATCATCCCACTCAATGCGGGTACGGAGCACCTGGATCAACTCTTCGATGTGCTCGGCGCTAGGCTCTTGGGCACCCAACTGATAGAAATAGTCCTCACCACCTTTGAACTTCCAATGCTGGGGGCAAGCACCTAGACCGTCCCAATCGTGGGCACCGTAGTTTTCCATGTATTGCGTAACGATATGTAATTTCATTGCTCGCTCCAATTAATTAACTTATACAGCTATTATACGGCCTTTTGGCTTACTTGTCAAGCCTGACGATCATACCCTGTGGCGTACTAACAACACTGTAGCCGTTAGCGGTAAACAGGTCGAGGACTTCTCTAGCCAACTGATCTTTACGGCGAGCACCTTCTGCTTTGACTGCTATGAACTTCTTGCGATAGTTGATATAGAGCTTAGAGTAGGTAAAGGCTGTGTCGATTAGATCACGCACTGATAACGCTCTACGAATCTGCTCTTGTGAGTAGTGGCTCTTGTTGTTTGAATTGCGACGATCAGCATCAATAGCCGCCGCGAATGCAAAGATGCCTGCTTCTTTAGTATCTAATTCTTGTAACATGGTTCGCTCCTTTTATCTAACTATAAGTCTATTATACGGCCTTTTGGCTCAGTTGTCAACCTTAGAGTTTAATTAAATCAGTTGAACCGATGCTAGCCACTGTAGGGTCGATGTTAGTGAAGCTGGCCTTTACAGGGCGAACTTGAGCACGAACAGTGCCTAGCTTCTCAACTACCCCAATAACAAGACTGCCAGCATTGTGCCAGCTGACCATTGCTACACGATCGCCTACCTTGATCTCTTTACCTTGCATGTCTTTGAGTTGAGTTGCTGTTTTCATAAGTTTCGCTCCTTATTTGTTAGTGTATGTGTATATTATAGCAAGTTCTAGCCAAACCGTCAACCTAGCAAGACTACTGGTTTGCCAGTAACTTCGTCCGCTTCTTCCTCGTCGTCGTCCACTTCTACAACCTTAGGCATGCGGTGGTAGTCGCTGTACTCGACAATGCCCATATCCACGCTGTCCACGCTGGGTGCTACTTGGGTGCGCCAGTGGTCCCCGTAGTTGTATGCAAAGTGGACTTCTAAGTCCGCATCGTAGCCTTCTAGCAATTCTATGAGATCTCTAACTAACATGGTTCGCTCCTATTAATTAACTGTATAAAGCTATTATAAGCCCAAAAGCCCGAAGTGTCAACCCCAGTCTTTAAAATCACCCAACTGCTCGTTGTCCATGTAGCCCTGCATATAAGCGGCTACTTCTTCGGCAGTAAGGTCTGTTACTGCTTCGCCATTGTAGGTACCGTTAGGGTACTTGTGTGGCTTTGGTGGCCGACGGTAGTAGCTGTCTGCACTACCTCTATCATAGCATCCGCCATGTACACGATCTATAACCATTTTCGCTCCTAATCTCTCAGTATGTGTATATTGTACACTCAAAAGGGGGTCTTGTCAACCCCCCTGCTTACTCCATGCTAGCTATGCCGTCCTCTTGCATTCCCTGCTCTGTAAAGCTAACGTCATAGCCTAACAGCTCACTAATGGCCTCTTCAAAGCCTGTGTCTGTGTACATAGTCCAGCTGTCTTCTACTTCTGTACCCTCTACGCCGTCAACGTCGTAGTATACATTAATGCTCTTGTAGTCTTCAAACTCTGTAACTACAATGTCTGTAACTGTAACTTCTTTAAGTGTACAGTCCCAAATGCTGTCGCCTGCTAAGACTACCTGCTCGTTCAGTGTGTAGTGTGTAGTAGTACTGTCATCGTCTTTAGTAATGTCTTTAACTGTTAACATCGTCGCTCCTTCTAAATAAAAACATAGTATACTAGGAAACGGGCTAGCTGTCAACCAAAAGGAAAGACCCTAGGGTTAGTAGGGTCTTTATCATGGTGGGCCCACCTGGATTTAAAGATGTTTTGTAGGCCCTTCCAGACTCGAACTGGAACAGTACAAATTATGAGTTTGCGGCACTAACCAATTATGCTAAAGGCCTACAAAACATCCTTGTCGTATTTGTTTTATCTCTGCTTCCTTTATTATACGCAGATTCTTGGGAAAGTCACGCCATTTGGCACGATCTCTTTCAGTTTCATAACCTTTAACTTCAATATAGAGATCCTGTGATTTGATATAGAAATCAGGAAAGTACGATCTAACTCCATTCCAATTATACTCAAATGATTCAGTCGGTCTTGTTGGTTCTAATCCTTGAGCCTTGGCCCATAGATAAAAGTCAACTTCCCATTGACCTTGTAGTTTAATTCCGTCTATGATAATCTGTTTGGTTCTGCCTCTGTTCGAGCTTGAATAGGCTTCTGGGTTACGATCAACGGCTTTTTTCATTGCTATTGACTGTCGAAGTCGATTGTCCGGATCGCTCCATCGAGTATTGTTGTAATCGGTAGATGCCTTGCTAATCTTTTGTTTGGTACTATCTAACATGATGGCACCGTAGGTATATTGGTTAGCACCTTTCTTACCAAGCATACCATAGGAAGGTTTGACTGCTATAACGGCAGGATTAGATTTACATCTAATTTCATGTTGACGATTAGAATTGAGACTCTTGGCTACTCTATTACAGAACTGACAAATCATAAAAATACTCCTACACACTATTTAGTCTGTAGGAGTCCTCTGCTCTAACCAACTGAGCTATAGGCCCTTAAATCTACTTATTTCTTTGGTCTCACCGTCCATATCTTCGATGATCCACATCTCATTATAAAACTCTAAAGACTCCATAACCAATCGGTCGGCTTCTTTCTTAGTGGCCACACACTCTAGGAGCTCTTCATGCCCGTCGAGTGTGTACCAGACTTCATACTGGATGAACATAGCTTAGAAAGGAGCGTCTTCGTCCTCTGTTACAGCAACCTTAGCGGGTGCTTTGACAGCCTTAGCAGGCTTCATTACACCCTTAGCCGCAGGCTTAGATGCCTTAGGAGCCTTTTCTTCCAAGTACTCAGCGATAGCTGACTGTGCATTGGCGTTTGAGAACTCAGGCAAAGACTGGATTGTCTTGATACCCTCGTACTTGGTAACTGCTTCTGAAAGCTCTACCAACTCAATGTCAGTGTGACCGTGTTTAGCCAAGACCTTAGTGCGCATGATGTCATTGGCAAAGCGAACTTTGTACTCGCCATCAAGTTTAGAAACACCAAAAACTTTAAACAATTTATCTGTAGCCATTTTACTTCCTTCTGTGTGTGTTAAAAAATGAATGCATTATCTCTAACGCATAAGTCTATTGTATACTCAAACCTTCTGCTTGTCAACCAATCTTTTGATCTTTTGGACATCTTTTCGAGCTGTTTCTACCGCTACGGGCTGACCAAATTCCTTGTCCAAATACCAATCCAGCAATTGATTCTTGATCATAGCCGGTAAATCGTGCCCAACATCTTCAGGGCAAATGAATCGATACGGGCTATGACCCCAAGTTCTTTTGGTTTCGAACTCGTTGAAGATCCTACGATGTTCCTTCTTAGCAGGATCAAATGCCACTAGCGGGCGGCTGTAGAACTCAAGTTTGCTCATGAGCCCTCGCTTTCCATTGCTGGATTACAGCCTCTAATGGTTCCCAATTATACTCCTTAGGCTGAGGGCGAACCCTCGCCTGCTGCCTAGCATCATGCTCTAGGTTCTTTTCTTTGTTAGTCTTCATCTTTTTTCAAGCCTTCTTCTATTGTAAATGATCCCGGAGTAGCAAACTCATGTGGAGTTTCATCTAGTTCTTCTGCGTTGTCTTCTTCCCATTCGCGGATGCTTTCAGTGATGTTCATGCACTCGTCGATCTCAGGGTTGATACATTCAGCCAGCTCATCCACTGACATATCTGTATATTCGTAGTAGTCATCGCCGTTCTCATCAAAGAGACCGCAGAAGCACATGCCCGACTCCCAGTAGATCAACTTGACTCTGAAGCCTTGATCCATGAACTTCTCCATGGCAGGCACAGGAGGTGCCCAGGCTGAATCAAAGCTCATACGGGTATGGTTAGGGTCTGTGTCATCTGCAGGATTGTAGTCATCACCGCCTACATCCCACTTGGTGCCCCATTCATTAACGCAGAAGTCATACCAAGTAGAGTAGCCGTGTGTCTCGAGGTTACGCTTCTCTTGGGCTTCTAGCTCAATCTGGGCAGGGTCTTCATCACTACCTACTCGGCCTGCTACGATATGCAGATCCTTGGGCACTGGGCAGAATTCATCTAGTAGACGACCATCTGCAAAAGCCTTCCTTGCACGGGTGATCATCTCTGGGTTGTCGTGTGTGAGTTCAAGATAGTTATTGCACCAATTAGGCATATTAGACTCCCATTTCGTAAAAGGTTACTGAAGGATCAATGCTGAGTAATTCTTCTGCACAGCGAGTAAGGTTACGCATTTTGAGTTGAACCACTGAGCGAGGCAGTTCGCCATCGCAGGTAAGGTTCTCTGGGCTCATTCCGCTGTCAATGCTGTCAGCGATGGCCTGGCGATCCTTAGCGTTCAACAGGCTCAAAGGCTTTTGGTTGAATACGGCACGCCATTTGTTCTTGTTCTCTACATACTGCTCTAGTGTCGCTATGTTCATAAGTTTCGCTCCTTATTGTTAATTAAGTGTTAATTATACTGCCAAATGCTCACTTCGTCAACCTGAACTGGCTAATAACCTGATCAGCTTCACGGGTATTGTCTAGGCGTGCTTCAATCTCCAGCTCTTCCGCACGGAGTTTGAGCTCTAGGCTATAGGCATCCATCAGTTCCTGGGCATAGGCCTTGTCGTCCTCATCTGCCTGTGCGAACCAAGCCTTGAACTCGTCACCCTTGGTGTTGAGTAGGAACTCTAGGTTGTCACGATCCCATTCGTTGGTGATTAGGCCTTTCATTGCTCGCGTCCTTTGTGTTTGGGTTGGCGTTTATACTTGATCTTGCTCTCTACACGCTTCTGCTTGAAGGGCGTATTCGCACAGAAAAGCACAAGATGTGCTCGTGTTTTCTGTGGCACTTTTACAACAATCTTCATCTCGCTCTCCTTACTATGTCATTAGTATAGCAGATTTTGGTGAGAGTGTCAACCAAAGAAAGGACGGGTGGTTTTGTGAGGTGGCACCGTCATTCACCAGCAGGTTTCGTAGGGTCCCTTATGAATCGCTAACCTATGGCTAGCCCTACAGGAACGCACTTGTCCCTCAGCGATGTCTAGGAGCGAACTAGCTGTTTATGGTAGCATTAGGGCTGAATTCTTCTTCAGCGATGCCATTTAACTGCATCCAAGCGTAGACGTACTCTACAGGTACATCTAAGGTCTTGGCAATGTTCTTTTCAGTCAAGCCTTCGATATAGAGCTGTTCAATATCGTATGAATACAAGTCTAATTCTGCCATCTTACTCATCAAAGGCCTCCTCGCCCATTTCTGTTACTGTTTCGGTAACTACGCCTAGATCAACGATGCGAGCTGTTTGATCTTCATTTGATACACCCTGGAAGGCTGTACGGAATGATTGATATTCAGCTAAGAAGTCTAATACATCCTCACGCTCCCAAGTATCAGGAACTTCAAGCTCTTGTGTTAGTAGTGTTTCAACTCGTACTGTTTTCATACCTTCTCCTGCGATCAAAAGTGTTTCAAGTCTGCTGATCTCAATCTCGTCTGAGACGCTACGACTAGGGCTCTCCCTAAGAGCCTCTAGTTTGGCTTGGGCCGCGGCCTTCTTGCTTTGAAAGCCTGTCATTATGCCACCTCGTCTTCTTTGAACTGCTTGAGTGCTGTGCTCAAACGCTTCCAACGACCGTTTTCTCGTGTACGGAAGTACCACTTGCCTGACTCTTGATCCTCGTCGTACTTGAAGAGATAGAAGTACTCGCACCAGCTGCCATCGTAGTAGTCTACAGCGGCCTTGGCATTGTCAAAACGCTTGTAGGGCGCTGTTTCACCGCGATCGCGTGTGTAAAATGTGCAGGAGTTGCCGTGCTGTTTTTCGTATTCTTCGCGATCTGCTTCGCACAGATCTAACTGGCTAAAGGCGTGCTTCTCGCCAATCTCTGGACGTAAGCTACTCAAGTCACCCAAGGCAATAAGGTTGTTGACCTTAGGGCTTGCTGTATAGTGTTTGTTGAGGATTGAGCCATTGTGCTGTAGATAGCCGTCCCAATGACAGTAGACGCTTTTGACAACGCCTGTGTTGGGATTCTCAATACCAATCATGCTTCGTGTACCCATCGTTCGCTCCTTTGTGTACTGTTAAAAATATATTATACAACCAAAACCAGTTACTGTCAACCGGGGATGCTACAAGGTAGCTTATCATCGTTTGACCCCAGCGACAGTAATTAGATTGGGCGGGCAGAGCGTGCTCCTCGTTTAATGTTAAGCCCACTGGCCAACACCCTGTAACTGCACAGTTAGAGAAGAATTAAAGGGGCTCCGGACTAGCCGCTAGTACCGTCTACTAGATCGTCTGCCTTCGCTATTACTGCCTACTTACTATCGCCGCTTCTCCGAGCTTACGCCCTGTTTCATGTACCTGGATTGAGCGTAGCCGTCGCTACTGTCCTAACCCTCCAAGTACCTAGCGATGTAGGTAACCTTTAATGCTTTTCTAACTGTTCATGTGCTTATTATAGCACATGAACCCTAACCTGTCAATAACCTATTGTTTTGGACGGTCTTTACAAACTTCAAATCCCTTCCAGTGCCACTTTCTGCAATAGGTACATTCCATTGTCTGCTCCTTTGTTGCTAAGTCTTTATTATAGCGCCAAACGAGCAGACTGTCAAATCCCCTTCAGTTCTACGGGTTATTAGAACCCTTCAGCTTCTGCTTCTTTAGCTTCATTCAAGTAGTCAAAGCAGTCTTGCACACGGCTTGACTCTGTGTTGAAGAAAGTGTAGTCACCACAGACCATGCGGCCCTCACCCTCTTTGATGTACTCGAACCCACCGTAGTAGTCGATAGCACTGGAGTGGCTTACAGCAATCACTTCCTCGTCCCTGTCAATGTAGACAGGGCCACAGCGCATGTCCAAGCCCAGTTCGTTTGGTGTGCATCGTTCCATCCGGCGCACATGGCGCTCTACAACCTCGTTGACACAGTCGATCATGTCGAGTGTCGAATCAAAATCTGTATCTGTAAAGTAACCCATCTTCGCTCCTTGTTAACCTACTATAAGTCAATTATAAGCCCTTTCGGGCTAGATGTCAACCGCAGAACACTTCTTTAGAAAGGATCCGCTCCTCAACCAGCTCATGTGCTAGATTCAGGGCCATGGTGGCCACTGTGATAGCGATCATGCGCTCGCTACCATTGAATCGCTGGCAGTATTCCATCAACTGCTCGTAGCTCTCTGGGGTTGCAAACAGGCCTGTCTTTGGGATTGGATTCTGTACTTGATCGTAGATACCTGACATAAGTTTCGCTCCTTAGTTAGTTAAAAATGTATTATAGCACCAAAATCACTAGGCGTCAACCTTGGGTGCGAATAATTGTTGCATATCTCGCATGAAGCGTCTGTAGGCAACCTTCTGCTTGATAGGCAGTTCATCTAGTGCTACTAGATCACCCATCTCCATAACCGCTTCTAAGATACCAGGATGACCGTTGACCCTTTTGTAAGCTTCTACGATCTCAATGGCTTCTGTAATGTCCATCTGATAGATATTGCCGTTTCTAAGTGTAGTGATAGTTTTCAAGTTTCGCTCCTTAATGTTAAACTACATACGTAGTATAGCACCTAACAGATATATTGTCAAGAGGCCCCCGTTAACCGCCACGAGATTCCACTCTTTAATGCGCAGACTCCAGCACAAGTACAGTAAAGACCCTAAATTCAAAAGAATAATATTAGCAGGATCTAATGCTAGACTTGTACATAGTGCGCCTAGAATAGTACTAGCGCACCCACTCCATTTTAAAATTGTATTAAGCACCTGCCACTCCTCTCACTATACTACATTATACTACCAAAATCAACCGTTGTCAACCCCTAGAAATCAGCTATGGGCTGCTCATCTGTATCCAAGTCCACGAACACCTTGGTATAGGCATCCTCTCCGAACTTGGGATCAAAGTACAGGATCTCATAGCAGAACTGACGACCGTTAGTAATGCCCAGGAACTTGGTTTCTTTGATCGTGTCCGTGTGCCCGTTCTTAGCCAGTGCCCGCATGAGAGCCTCACTGCTAAGGCCCATCAGCTTTTCAATCTTATAGTAGGTGATCATGCATACTCCCTTTGGCTATAGAAGTTGATACCAGCGAGGATGCGCTGGTAGACTTGGGCCTTGCTTCTATAGTACTCATAGTCACGATCTCCAGGATGGAAATTGAGCCACATGTTCTGGCGAGCATTGGCCAGGATGTCCGCCTCTAGGCTATGACTCGTGTAGTAGCCTTTGAATCCGTTGATGCTGTAATGAGCTATGAACCCTGATGCTAGATACAGGAAATTGTAGCCTGTCTTGTTCAGTGCCTCGATATCCTTAACGGCCCGGAGTACATTGGCAACGATTAGATCCTGCTGGCGCTGAGTTAAGGGTGTTAACATTATGCAACCTCCTTCAAACGGATTACGAAGCCTGACGAGTCCTTCTTAGCACGACCCTTGGCCTTGAGCCCTAACATGATGCCTTTTGGATCTAAGAAGCGCAGATCTGTTTCATCAGCTGACGGAACACCCTGGGGGATCTCATCGTATACTGCCACCACGCTCATGCCTTGCAAGAGTGCTTCTGCAACATCAGAGTCATTGCCATCTGCCTTAGAGAATGTAAGGTGATAGTTAGGATATTGAGCAACCTTGCGCCCAAGTACTTTGGTATAGTCATAGAACTGTACACCAGGGAACATTTCGAAAATGTTCTGTCCTGGGACTGCATCGTATTTCTCCCAGCTCAAGTCACTAGTACCATTTAGTCGGAATACAGGAGTCAAGCCCTTGCGTTCTGCGAATTTGATGGCCTTGCGGATGTCTGCTACAAGATCCAACATGAAGTCTTGGCGACGGTTGAAAAAGTACTGGGTCTTGCGTATACGAGCTCGCTGTATAGTATTGGTAGTCTCACCCTTACGGAACATACCACCACGACCCGCTGTATTAAGGCAAGCCGCTGTACAACCAGCTGTTCGTTTAGGGCAAGTTTCACGCCCGCTCAAGTCTGCTGGCGCTAGATGCAAGATAAAGCTCAAATAGCCCATCTTAGTACCCTTCTGGATCTTAGGGTTCGCTGTAGAAAGTAATTTAAACAAGGTTCGCTCCTTTGCATTAATTAAGTCTTAATTGTACATGAAAACAAGTGACCAGTCAACCGCTCAATAAAGACCCTACAGACTATATGGCTTTGACAGTCTGCCCAAAAGACGTTATAATAATGATACTGAGAGAGCGAAACATGCCCCAGTAGAAACTGATAGCTTCGAAGGACTAAAATTCCGGGGTGGACGTGGAGGCTGCGCGATGGATTCTAAGTTAGTCAGTGCCAACTTACTGCCTAAATGCGACTAATTCTTATTTAGATTCAGGCCCAAATGCGAATAATTCTTATTTAGATCGGGGATTAATACTTTACGTTACTCTTCGCCTGGAAAACTAACACGATAGTGTATTTGATTGAGAGGTTCTACTATATAGTCACTTGCTCCCAGCTGATCGGTCTGCTCAAACACTTCATAGTCACAGCCATGGTCAGCATATTTGAATATGTATATGCGCTCATCTTTTACTTCACAGTAGACAGCGTGTGTGGGAAAGCGTATGTGAGTTTTGCTATTAGTCATATGAACCTCCACGGTTGACATAGTATTTAACAGTCAACACTATTAATCACCGTGAAATTTACTTGGTTATTTCTGATCTATAGTGTGATTCTGTGTGAAATAGATCTCACCACCCGGCGCTACGGTGTCTACGCAGGGGTCAAGGTCCTGAAAAAGTGTCAAAAAGTGCAGAAAAGTGTGATAAAGTGTGGCAGAATTGCGATACTGAGCCACTATCAAGGTTGACACCCTGGCGGCATAGGGTTGAGAATTCTTTGGACCGTGGTGCAGAGAGGCATAGCGTAAATGGTTACTCCCATGTTACATGTAACAGCGGGGCCTACACGTAAATCCACCCTCTATGTACGGCCTTAACAGCGGGGCCTGTATGTGTATTAGCTCAAAACTCTTGCTGTGTTCTACACTTATCCTATATACTGTTAGCTATTCAAGTAGAACTCTAGCGGCTCGTCCAGTAGCAATGGCAGTAGTTCTATACACATACTCTAACAGCGGGGCCACAATGCTTGTAACACTATCAACACCAGCACACCTACTCTATGTAGTCTACATAGTCACAGCAGTTGTTGTCATCAATTGGATTGTGTCTAAGGGCGCTCGTAGATAAAAGAATAAAAGAAAAGCACACATGCCAGTGTGTGCTTTAGTATTGTACTACAAGACTCGTTACTATCGGTTCCGGTCTGAGCGCAGTACGAAGTACCAGCGGTAAACTATGAACTACTGTAGTCTAGTGTGCTAGTAGTATATAGACTGCTACCCATAAGACTGTAGCTATGACCAGTGCTATTGCTATATGTCCGTTGCTCATGTTACATGTCCTTGTTTAATGCTGATTTTACGCGATAGTAATACCGGTTATCATCATTGACGGCCATTGACACTTGTGCGGCTAAGAACCCAAGTGCATAGGCCAACTGTTGTTCGTGTGTGAATGTGGGATATAGAGTGCGCACACGTTCTAGCACATAATCAACTAGGGCTTGCTCGGTCATAGCAGTTGTTTACTTGATCTGTGGAATCGTGCCCAATCCAACTGTTTCTAACTTAACTCTGGGTTGCCAATCATGTGCGCCCAGACTACCAGCGGCATTTTGTGTAATAGCCCAAAACTCTGCTGTAGTCAGCGCTTCAGCTTCTGTGAGTCGTTTATGCGGATCAGCCAGCTCAACTCGGCGTATTTCTTGATTTTGTGAGGGACTATAGGCATAGACTGTATATATGGTTTCTGTGGTTAACATAGTGTGTCCTTTACGAGTGTTATCATTAGTATTATTTATAGCCCGCTGATTAGTCTGACTCTCTAGGCGGACTAATCCAGTGGATTTAGACTTAGGATCAGCTAGGATTTTACCGCTGCCGTTTCACGGCTAAAAAATTTGCACCGCCGCTTCGCGATCTCGTTAAAATGCTGACCTGTTGTAGGTCGCCGCTGGATCCCTGATTTCACAGTAGTACTTGCCGTCGAACACGTGGAATACATTGCAGTCGCCGTAGGGCACTG
>Ga0214192_1000404_pt1 | contig 27023 bp, 21 predicted proteins | sample TroBogEpilimnion_44_FD_153030 | JGI IMG/M metagenome (GOLD analysis project Ga0214192, IMG submission 153030) | Freshwater microbial communities from Trout Bog Lake, WI - 29JUL2008 epilimnion | ecosystem: Environmental > Aquatic > Freshwater > Lake > Epilimnion/Euphotic zone | place: Trout Bog... | reverse complement strand
ACATTGTTAGCTGCTTCGAGTAGTACAGGAAGTTCTATGCGATCACTGTAAGCAAAGCCAGTTTTCTCGCCTAAAACCGCACGAACACCGGCACCTTGCTCTATGCTATGATTGCCTTCTTTAATGATGCCACTTTCCATTACCCATGATTCAGAATGACTCGATTGGAAATAAATATCTGCTGCATCCGCTGACGAATTTAGTAAGCACGTCAAAATTTTTTCAATATCATTATCTTGAATTCCATAAGGAAGTAAAATTGCCTGTCTTGCAAGATTGAGTAGTTCCATTATCTTTTTGATATTTGTCTGTAGTGCTTAAAATTTAAGCATTTAAAATTATTTGGTTGTATTGTAATTGACAATAAGAATCAAAAAAGCTTATTCGTCTTTCAAATCATCGCGCAATGTTTCATACAGTTGTTGTAGTAGATCTTCGGCATCACTACGAGCTTCGTCATCGTCAGAAGCAAAATGTGTTAATGCACTGTTTTGTTCAGTTGCATTACCTTGCTTAGCTAACACGATAGTTTCATTACCTTCCGTTGAAAGCGTTAATAAATAAATGGATTCTTTACTTAATTTATTAAACAGCCCAGAAAATAAGGATGCAGGTCTATAAGCAACGTAATAAAAACCTTTTTCACGTTCTTGATCAGTTATCTTTATTTCACGTTGTTTTAAAGCTAACCCAATACTATTCCAAGCTGTTTCAATAGGTTGATTTAATTTTATTTGCATCGGCTTCGAAGAAATCAGTTTCACGTCATCACCGAGTCCTTTCTTAGCTTTCGTTTTGGGAACACTGCTGGTATCTTCACAACATTCAACAGCGTTGGTAACTTTTTTCGTGATGGCTAAAGTAGGTGGTCTTTCTAATAATTCGGTATTTCGATAACGATTATCATTAGCGGAGCTGCAACTGACCAAGGCAGTGATAAAGGGGGTGATAATCAGTAGTTTTATTGAATGCTCGAACATGAGTGTTATTGAGAATGAAAACGTCTATGGTTGAGTACTGGAAACGCTGAACGTACTTTTGTAAGCCGTTCATGGTCAATCACGGCAGAAACAAAGCCGTTACCTGTTTTATAGCAATCTAATACGACACCCCAAGGATCGATAATCATGCTATGGCCAAATGTTCGGCGACCATTTAAATGGAAACCGCCTTGATTGGGTGCAATGACATAGCATAGATTTTCTACTGCTCTTGATCGTAATAATAGCTCCCAATGCGCTGCGCCTGTTTCCGCGGTAAATGCCGATGGAATCACTAAGATTTCAACTTTTTCTTGGCTCATTTTGCGGAAAAACTCAGGGAATCTTAAGTCGTAACAAACGGCAATACCTAGTTTTCCAAAAGGTGTGTCAATGACTAAAGTATCATTACCTGCTTCTATTGAAGCAGATTCGCGGTAAACTTCAGTAGTACCGGGAACATTGACATCAAATAAGTGAATTTTATCGTAGCGTGCAATTCTTTCACCTTGGTCGTTAAAAATCAGGCAGCTAGCACGAACTTTGTTAGGATGATCAGCTGCTAATGGAATAGTACCACCAACAACCCAAACAGCATACTTCTTAGCTACGTTAGCCAGAAAATTTTGTATGGGTCCATTTCCATCAATTTCTTTTACAGCGAGTTTATCGTGTTCGTGATCACCCATTAATGCGAAATTTTCTGGCAAGGCAACCAGTTTGACTCCCGTCTTAGCCGCTTCAGCAATTAGCTTCTCTGCTACCATCAGATTAGCACTGATGCTAGGGCTAGAAGCCATTTGTATTGCTGCACATTTAGTATTCATAATGTTCCTCCCTATTATTTTTCTGACGGTTTTAACCAAGGAAAATCAGATATTCCGGTCCAAGTTTTTTGTAACAAGCCATCGTTTTCATGTAGCGGAATAATTTCTAATTTATCCCAAGGTCCTTTGATACGATATTGAGAACCTAGAAAAAAACCTTCGCTGTTCTTTCCTGTAAGAGTACTGGTAACTAGTGACATCAAATTATCCATAATTGTACCAGCAATAGGCAAAGCATCTGCACTTTTCGGGGTTACATTGACTACATTATCAACCACTTTATCAATAAAATTAATTTTTCCGATAATGCTAATTTTAGCGGCCACTGCATCAATAATTAAATTGTTGGTGACAGCTTGACCTTTTAATATCTTGAAATGTCCTTTAATCGTATCAAAAGTCAAGCCTTCTTCATAAATATCACGAAAATCCAATTGTAATCGTTTTATCCATTGGTTCATGGCAATTATACCTAAAACTCTACCTAGACCCGGTTCTATGCTTAATATTCGACCGTTATTTAAAACAATATCAACATTGCCACTGAGTTCATTGCTGTCAAATTGATAAGGTGGAGAATCCCAATTTAAAGAAAAATTGATGGAACCACGCGTTTCTTTAAATTCTTTGGTGATATCTAATTTTTGCAATAACTCGCCCGCTCTGGGCATATTCAATGATCCTTGAAGGTTGGTAATGGGCATTCCTGATGTTGATTTCCATGTGCCAAATAATAACAATTTTTGCTCTGATCCTAGCAGGTCTAATTGTTTGATGCCAATGCCATCAGCTATGCGTTCAGTCTCCAGAATTAATGTACCCAGATTAAAATCGTGCCATTGTGTTTGTGTGCTGTGGATAGCCAACAACGGGAATTTTTCAGGTAATACAGTTGTTGATTGCTGTTGTTGCTGAAATTTTATTTGTTTTAATACAGCAAGATCAAGCGAATCCATATGTAAACTGATTTTGCTGTCTTGATCAAAATTAACTGGAAGTTGAATTTTACCAACGGCAAAACTACTGTTTATATGACCCAACCAGTAATTACCCTCCAAATTTAAATTTAATTTGAAAGCACCTAATGGAGTATCTTTAAAGTAAGTTTCTGGGCTATGAATTAATAGTTTCGTGATGCGCGGAGAGTTTTTTGTTGATGGTGTTTGTACTCCTGCATAGCTAATTAAATCAGCAAGGTTAAGCGGATTTTGGTTGACTTCTAAAACGATTCCGCTTTCTTTAAGCTGGTCGACCTTGCCTTGTCCAAATAAAAAGTGACCAGAGTACAGGTTTTGATCAGTTAAATTTAAAAGTATTGCCGCTTTAAATTGCTCGTTGTAATCAACGTAAATGGGCATAAGTTTTAGATCATTTAATTTAAAATCTAGCAACACTGGTCGAGATTGTTGTTTCGATTTTGCCAGTATTCCTGGTAAATTCAGTTCTACACCTACCAGATCAGATCGTAGCGCAAGATCAGTCATGGTGTTATCAAGAGACAGGTTCAATTTCAATTGGTAATTAGTCGATCCCTTGCTTTGATCCCAAAATGGCATGGTAAATTGTTTTTTCAAATCCTCAATGTTTGCTTGACCACTTGCATTAATAATAGATTTGTTATTTCCATTTTTGATGTCGATGGCAATCGGTTGATTGAGAGCGTATGCTTTAATGGTGTCACTGAAGACACCTTTTTCGGTAAATTTCAATAGACCATTAATTTTATTTATCCATAAATCGATGGCTTGGATTCGCAGGCGAGCGTCGTTTAAAAGAATACGGCCATCGACTTTGGTATAGCCTTCAGTGGATAAGGCTAAATCCAAATTCAGATTTAATTTGGTTTTACCTTCAGTGTTAATAGCATTGATTAGGTTCCCCAATTCCTTATTCAACGGTGTTTTCTGCAAAAAATGCAGACCGTCGGGCAAGCTACCTTCAGCCTCTCCGATGACTTGCAACTGTTTATTGACACCAACGGCGGTATTGATTGCAGTGGCATGAAGCAAATTAAAATTATAGGCATGCCCCTCATTAGCATCGCAGATCATCATATTTTGAAAAAATGAAACACGTCCCGCTAAACTTAAAAAGGTTGGCCATCCTGGCGCATAATTCAGCTCTATGTTACTGCCATCAAACAAGGCTTCAAACACAGCAGAGTTTAAAGAGCCCAATGAACCGTAAAATAAAAGCTTACCCTGATTGATTCGACCACTAATAAAAGCGGTATCTAGCCAGTCAGTATCAGCCGGATTCATGACTTTAGTAGGAAAATAATGTTTCAATTGACTGATGTCATCACCGGTAATTGACATTTGTAAATCCATAAAGGGCTGTTCAGTCGTTTTTTTAGGGAGAGTTAGATTCAACCTGCTTTTGCTGTTAATGTTAAGTAAGTCCAATTTTAATAATGGGCTAGATAATACCCACTGATTATCATTTTGTTGCCAATGTATAGGTCCCTCTAATTGATTGATAATCAGTTTTTCTCTAAAAAGGGCGGGATAATCGATGCTTGCTTGAGTACTAGAAAAATAAATATGACCGGATAAGTCAGTACCAGAAATGTTCCCACTAAAATTATTAATGCTTGGTAGGTTTGCTAACGGTCCTAGTGAGATATTGTTAAATTTTCCGTGTAAAGCACTATGTTTTTGATCAAGATCAAGAAAAGCGGAGAATTTTATTAATTTACCGTGTAATTGTAATTGTGTCAGTTGTTTTGAATCTTTATCTGAAGGTATAAAAAATTCAGTGATGTTGGCGGCTTGTTGCAAATCTAATTGCTCAATAAACCAACCTAGTTTATTAAATGACTCTGTACCCGTGAGACTGAAAGCATTATTTTCTGACGGTTCATTGTTGTTAATTAGCATTAAATATGGCACATCCAGTTTCCAATTAAGGGATTCTGAGGATGGAAGTATACCGACGGCTTGTTTATGCCATTTAAATTGTGTTTTCAGTCCCTCTATAGGTAAATCTTTGCGATACTGATGACTAATTTTTAATTGTTTAAGGTCTATTTCGCCATTTAAATCAATTAATTCAGATTCTTTTATTTGACTCCATAATCGGGCATTACTGAGTCCAGAATGTAAAAAAATATTTTCAGGTAAATATTCACTGAAAATTTCTGCAATTTTTAATTGTTTGATATCTGCAAAAATTTTACCGTTAACATGAGACGAATCAAGAAAATTACCTTCTAGTTCCATTGCTAATGTTAATGTGTCATTATCGTGTTCAGGTAATTTGATAATGGCATTAATCAAGTGTTTATTATAAGAATTAGTAATAACTAGATTAATAGTGGCTGGCTTAAATATTTTGTTTTTAACATTTTCATCCTGAAAAGTAATGTCACTTTCTAATAATTGGTAACGTTTGCCTGTTAATAGCCAAGAAGGTTTTTGATTATTATCTTTCAAACCAATGATAGCAAAACTACCATCAATTTTATGTTGTATGGATAGCCTAGCCCCAACTAAGGTAACTTCCGTTGCTGATAATAAATTTTGATTAAATAACAGATTCAGCAAATTGACTTTTAAACGTATCTCCTTAAGCTGGATAGCGGGGGGGGCTTCGTTGAACTCAGAAGCAACAGTAATGTTTTTTAAAACCAGTTCGGGTATAAATCCGCTCATTCTGGTTGTTAATCGATCAATACTGACCTGCGAGCCTACTACTTCTGAGATTACCCCCGTCAGTTCTAATTTATAGTGGTCAATGCCTACTAATAGCAGCCGTACACTTGACAAACCAATAGCGGTGGTAATTAGCGACCAGAAAATAAGATGACTAGTGGTGCGTTTAAGGTGATGAATCATGTAGAATAGAAATCAATCTGTTTTACAGATTGATGGCAACATTAAATCGCTCAACAATCATAGAGAAAAAAGAGCATTTGTACTGGGTTTTTATTGATAATTTTTTCAATTGACCAAACCAAGTTGATGGGTTTTGCTTAGAGTAGCACAACATCGTATTGTTCTTGATTGTATTGAGTTTCAGCGCGGAACTTTATTTGTACACCTAAAAAAGTTTCTAATTCAGCCAGCATATCGGCTTCTTCGTCCAGCAACATTTCTACCACATTGTTTGATGCTAACACCAGTAAAGTTTGTACCTTATATAATCTTACTTCCCTGATTATTTCACGAAAAATTTCCAGACACATAGTTTCGGCAGTTTTCAAGACACCACGACCGGCACAAGCAACACAGGGTTCACATAAAATATGTTCAAGACTTTCACGAGTTCTTTTTCGGGTCATTTCTACTAAACCCAATGTTGAAACTTCAGTAATTTTAGTTTTTGCTCGGTCTTTATCGAGATTACGTTCTAAAGCCCGTAATACCTGTTTTTTATGGTCATCGCTTTTCATGTCGATAAAATCGATAATGATAATACCGCCTAAGTTTCTTAAACGCAGTTGACGGGCAATCGTTTGGGCGGCTTCCAGATTAGTTTTAAAAATAGTTTCTTCTAAATTACGTCCTCCAACATAGCCACCGGTGTTCACATCGACAGTGGTCATTGCTTCAGTTTGGTCAAAAATAAGATGCCCACCTGACTTCAATTTTACTTTGCGTTCCAGTGCTTTTTTGATTTCGTCTTCAACACTGTAAATGTCAAATACCGGACACTCACCGGTATAATGCTCAATAACTGGTACAATTTCAGGAACAAAGACTTCGGCAAATTCAATTAATCGGTAGTAAGTTTCACGAGAATCGACACGGACACGTTCAATACCTTCTTTATAGAGATCTCTTAAGGTTCTTATACTGAGTGGCAAATCCTTATGAATAAATTGCTTAGCTTTAGCTGTGCTGATTTTTTCAGCGATGGATTCCCATAGCTTCAGCAAAAAATTCATATCGGCAATTAAGATAGATTCTTCCACACATTCTGCTGCAGTTCTGGCAATAAAGCCGCCACATTGCTGTTCCTGTCTAAAAGTATCTAAACAGTTTCGTAGCCTTATTCGTTCAGAATCACATTCAATACGTTGAGATACGCCTGTATTAGTACCATAGGGCATATAAACCTGAAATCTGGACGGAATGGATATTTCCGTGGTTATTCTGGCGCCTTTACTGCCTATAGGGTCTTTAACTACCTGTACAACAATATGCTGACCTTCATGCAAATAATGCTCAATGTTTTCGGAGCCTTTTTTTTCCAGATCGCGGGCACATAAATCGGATAAATGTAAAAAAGCAGCTCTAGGTAAACCAATATCGACAAATGCGGCTTGCATCCCAGGTAGAACGCGACAAACTTCGCCTTTGTAGATGTTGCCGACTAATCCCCTTTCTCGGGTACGTTCAATGATGACCTCTTGCAGTACACCATTTTCAATGACAGCAACACGCGTTTCGGGTGGTGTTACATTAATTAAAATTTCTTCACTCATGGTAATACGTTAATACCTTGTTCAGATAAAAGTTGTGCGGTTTCAAACAAGGGTAAACCGATGACACCCGAAAAACTACCTTGCAATGATTTAACAAAGATACTGGCTTTGCCTTGCAACGCATAGCTGCCAGCTTTGTCCATAGGTTCATCAGTCTGACAATAAGCGACTATTTCTTCCACAGATAAATCTCGAAAAGTAACATCGGTTATACTGATTGCTTGACTGTGTTGACTACCTCTCAGTGATACGGCTGTATAGACCTGATGCGTTTGTCCTGATAGCTGTTGTAACATAGCTATCGCATCTGATGAATCTTTCGGTTTACCCATAATAGCATTCCCTAAAACGACCGTTGTGTCTGCAGCCAATATTGGTAGAGGGCTGTTAATACGGCTTCGGCAGGTAGCTGACTTTTCAGCGGCTAAACGTTCAACGTAAGCAAGCGGAGCTTCATTATCATGGGGCGTTTCGTCAATATCAACCGGATAAACAAGGCATTCTACACCGATTTGAGCTAACAAGTCCTGACGACGGGGTGAAGCGGAAGCGAGAATTATTTGATAAGGCATTAGCGGTGATAAGGATGATGATTTATTAAGCTCCAAGCCCGATAGAGTTGTTCTGCAACTATAATACGGACCAATGGGTGGGGAAAAGTTAAATTAGATAAGCTCCAAAATTCTTGAGTACGTTGTTTTGCACTTTCAGCCAATCCATCGGGACCGCCAATTAACAGCGCAATAGGCTGCCCGCCGGCAAACCAGCGTTCCATTGCCTTGGCTAAGTCTGGCGTAGTCCAAGGTTTACCGGGTATATCAAGGGCTACAATATGGGCTGAATTTGGAATAGCCGCTAGCATACGTTCCCCTTCATCCTTCACAATTCGGGCAATATCATTATTTTTACCGCGTTTACCCGGAGCAATCTCTTTAAGTAATAACTCGCATTCTCTGGGTAGACGTTTAGCATACTCTTCATAACCTTGTTGTACCCAGGAGGGCATTCGGTTACCAACGGAAATCAGATTTATTTGCATGGAGGTGCAGAATACAGATAACACAGCACTGATGCAATGCTGTTTTGTGAAATATCAAGCATTACATCGTGACAGGACGATAAGCTCAGAAATGGTGAGTATGCATTTATTCGCATCTACACAGATAGATGGATTGACGCTGATCTATTCATAAAAGTTGAGGAGAAAATAGCATAGACTGACCGTGATGACTACCGTTAGGGCGATTATTTTGGCGACTTTTTAAGGTTTAAACAGACTATCCCACATTACATCGATCTTTTTAATAATATCGTCACGCATACTGATAGGTCGCCCCCATTCCCTGTTGGTTTCTCCAGACCATTTATTGGTCGCATCAAAGCCCACCTTTGAACCCAAACCAGAAACAGGTGAGGCAAAGTCCAGATAATCAATCGGCGTATTTTCCAAAATAGTTAAATCTCGGGCGGGGTCCATGCGTGTCGTCATTGCCCAGATGACATCTTGCCAGTCACGAACATTGACATCATCGTCAACGACAATAACAAATTTGGTATACATAAACTGGCGCAGAAATGACCATGTACCAAACATCACTCGTTTTGCGTGTCCAGGGTATTGTTTTTTTATACTGATGACCGCCATTCGATAGGAACAGCCTTCTGGGGGCAGATAGAAATCCGTAATTTCAGGAAACTGTTTTTGCAAAATAGGAACAAATACTTCATTGAGTGCGACACCCAAAATAGCTGGCTCATCGGGCGGACGACCGGTATAGGTGCTGTGGTAAATAGGTGCCTGACGTTGTGTTATCCGTTCGATGGTAAACACGGGAAAATCATCAATTTCATTGTAATAGCCGGTATGATCACCAAAAGGACCTTCGGGTGCGGTTTCACCCGGATAGATAAAACCTTCCAGAATAATTTCTGCACTGGCGGGTACATGAAGATCAGAGAGCAAACATTTTGCTACTTCGGTTTTACTACCTCGCAGCAAACCCGCAAAAGCGTATTCAGAGAGTGCATCAGGTACTGGCGTAACGGCGGCTAATATCGTGGCGGGATCAGCTCCCAGCGCCACCGCTACAGGAAAGGGTTTGCCAGGATTAGCCACTTGCCATTCTTTAAAATCCAATGCACCACCGCGATGGGCAAGCCAGCGCATAATTACTTTGTTTTTGCCGATGACTTGCTGGCGATAAATACCTAAATTTTGTCGTTCTTTATAAGGGCCTTTGGTAATAACTAAAGGCCAAGTAATCAATGGGCCAGCATCTTCTGGCCAGCAAGTCTGAATGGGGTATTCACTTAAATCAATTTCATCGCCGATCCGAATTAATTCTTGGCAGGGAGGCTCCTTTATCAGCTTGGGAGCCATATTGAGTACCTGTTTAAAAACAGGGAGCTTATCAAAGGCATCTTTCATACCCTTAGGCGGTTCAGGCTCTTTTAGGTAAGCAAGCAATTCACCGATACCACGTAATTCACTGACTGATTCTGCCCCCATACCCATAGCTACACGCCGTGGAGTGCCAAATAAGTTAGCCAGTACTGGAATATTGGAGTTCAGCGGATATTCAAAGAGAAGGGCAGGACCATTCTGTTTTAGAACGCGATCACAAATTTCTGTCATTTCCAAATAGGGATCAATCGGTGCTTTGATACGTTTTAGTTCACCTTGTTTTTCTAATTGTGCGATGAAATCACGTAAGTCTTTATATTTCATTTTGTGTTCACAGAATTAAGGTTATCGGGTAAAACGAATGTTATCAATTAATCGTGTTTTACCCAGTTTCGCGGCGACCAAGATGGCAATATCACGATCTTCATGAGTGGCTTTTACCAAATTGTTACGACGACAAATGCTGAAATATTCGGGTTGAAAACCAGCTTGTTGTAAAAACCGTAAAGCCTGCTGTTCAATATCGGCATACGTTTCATTAGTTGTTAATATCGCTGTTTGTGCATTAAGTAATGCTTGATAAAGCAAGGCGGCGACGTTTTGTTCTGCTGCTGACAGATAATGATTTCTCGAACTCATGGCAAGTCCGTTAGCTTCTCTGACGGTTTCAATTCCGATAATATTTACCGGAATATTCAAATCCCTAATCATGGTACTAATAACGACATATTGCTGATAATCTTTTAAACCAAAAACAGCTGTATCAGGTTGAATAATATTGAAAAATTTACAAACAATCGTTGCAACACCAGAAAAATGCCCGGGTCTGAAGGCGCCACAATAACGATCAGATAGCCCATTTACAGTAACGCTTGTTTGGCATTCGGCGTTATATATTTCAGCAACCGAAGGCAAAAAAACTAAATCAATTGAAAGTTTTTCAAGTTTTTCTAAGTCTTCTTTTTCAGTTCTTGGGTAACTGGCAAAATCTTCACCGACAGCAAATTGAGTAGGATTGATAAAAATACTCACAATCACGCGTTTAGCTGCTTGTTGGGCTTCCTTGGCCAGTTTTAAATGACCCTCATGCAAATTCCCCATCGTGGGAACAAAGGCAACACTGTCTCCAGAGCGTTGCCAAGCTTTTATAGTTGTTTGTAATTCAGATAATTTGTTAATGACAAGCATAAAGACTATAAAAAAATATGTTCTAATTCTGGGAACAATTGCTCTTTGACGGCTCTGTGATAAGCCGAAATAGCTTCCGAAATACTATGAGTCTCTGCCAGAAAGTTTTTGGTGAAACGCGGTTTTTTATTAGTGCCAATATTAAGCATGTCGTAAAGTACTAAAACCTGACCATCGCAATCAATACCAGCACCAATGCCTATAACCGGAATCGTTAGCTGTTGGCTAATGGTTTTGGCAAGAGAGGAAGGAATACATTCCAATACTAAAAGACTAGCTCCGGCTGCTTGTACTTGCAATGCGTCAGCAATAATTTTTTCAGCGACTTCTGGCTCTTTACCCTGAACTGCATAATGCCCCAACTGGTTAATAAACTGAGGTAGTAGGCCTAAGTGAGCACAGACAGGTATGCCATGCTGGACTAAAAAATTAATAACATCGAGTTTAGGTCCTTCAAGCTTGATCATTTGTGCTCCGCCAGTTTGCATTAATTTTGCTGCATTATCGGCGGCCAATTGTGGATTGGTGTAGGTCATAAAAGGCAAATCAGCAATCACGAGGGCGCGTTTTCTGGATTGAGTAACACATCGGGTATGATAAATCACATCATCTAAGGTAACAGGTAAGGTTGTTTCATGTCCTTGGATGGTCATTCCTAAAGAGTCCCCGACCAACATAATATCGATACCTGCCTGATCGATTAATGAGCTAAAGCTGGCATCGTAGGCAGTTAAACAGCTGATTTTTTCGCCACGCCGTTTCATTGTGATTAAATCATTCACAGATAATGGCTTTAGTAATGTCTGTTTCATATTAATCGAGCCGTTTTAATCCTTCTGTAGAGCAATCTGCTAACAGTTTAGAGAGATTTCCTATTCCGGGAATAGTGAGTTTGGGGGCAATTTCATGCCAGGGATACAAAACGAATGCCCTATCAATAATACCCGGGTGAGGCACGACTAACTCAGGTAAGTTAATACATTGGTCACCATACATTAAAATATCTAAATCCAGTGTTCTCGATTCCCAACGTTTGCACGTTCTGGTTCTGCCGTGAGCATTTTCTATTTGTTGCAGGCTATGTAATAAATCCAATGCGGATAGCTCAGTGCTAATAGCCATAACCGCATTAACATAATTGGGTTGATCCTTATGTCCCATAGGTAGGCTGTTATAAAGACTAGAAAAATCGAGCTCTTCAACGCCTTGAATCGCTGTAATCGCAAAACGCGCTGATTTAATTTGTTCAACTGGAGAGGCCAAATTACTGCCTAAACCTAGATAAGCAGTAATAATAGTTGGGCGATTAATATTCATTATTAAACTTCTGTACTTGCGGACTGTTCGCCGTCTGTTTTTTTGCGGTAAGTTCTTTTTCGGTTTGATTTAAAACCTTGACCTTTACGGGGAGGTTGCGTCATTTTCCGTTGCTCAGTTTCATTGGCATTTTGATAACGATCCCACCATTCTGCTAATTCTGGATTTGCTCCACCGGTTTCCGTTCGTAATAATAAAAAGTCGTAACCAGCTCTGAAACGAGGATGAGTAATTAAACGGCTGGGCTTAGAACCGATGCGTGCATTAAATTTTGGTTGTAAATTCCAAACTTCACGCATAGCCAAGCTAATATGTCGAGGTAATGCGGTGCTTTTGACTTGTTGGGATATAACTTCATTAGCTGCTTCTTGATAAGCTAGAAATTCTGGCATTTTTTCTAGAATTTTTTGCTGAGCCAGCATCTGTACGGGTTCCCATAGTAGCGCAGCAAACAAAAAATATGCAGTGACGGATTTACCTTCACCGACCCGATTATCTGAATTTTGTAGAGCTTTGCAAATTAATAGCCTAGGAAACCCATTATTTTCAATAGCCAGACATTTGTCGGTAGCAGGAAATAAAATCTTAAAAAGTCCGTAATATCTTAGGCTTTCAAATGTTTGTAATGCATAACCAAATAAAAATAGCTTTAAAACCTCATCATATAAGCGTGCCGGAGGTATGTTTGATAACAAATCGACTTGATCATGAATGGCTTGTTCACAACTTTCATTTAATTTGAAACCTAATTTAACGGCAAAACGAATAGCTCTTAACATTCTAACCGGATCTTCTCGAAAACGGGTTTCTGGATCACCAATCAGTCTAAGTATTGAGTTTTTATGATCTTCCATGCCATTGACATAATCTACAATGGTAAAGTTTTTGATGTTATAATACAAAGCGTTAACTGTAAAATCTCTACGCCAAACATCTTCCTCTATAGTACCATAGACGTTATCACGTAATAACCGTCCCTCTTTATTGAGCATTTGTTTGTCGTTATGCTTTTCTCCGACTCCTCTAAATGTCGCTACTTCAATAACTTCTCTGCCAAAGTGAACATGTACTAGACGGAATCTGCGACCGATAATACGACAATTACGAAAAACTTTTCTCACCTGTTCGGGATCGGCATTAGTGACAACATCGAAATCTTTCGGTTCTCTCCCTAATAACAAATCACGCACACAGCCTCCAACTAGGTAGGCATCAAAACCTTCTTTTTGTAGGCGGTACAAGACTTTTAACGCATTTTCACTAATTCTGGAACGAGAAATACAGTGCTCTGCACGGCTATAAATCCTTATGCAATCAGTCACTGCCGATTCGTCTTCAGTCTTCACTGAAGTGAAAAATTTTTTTAAAAAGTTTAGAACGATTGTTACACCCTGATGTATTTCTGTTATGCGCATCATATCATTTGAATAAATTACAGCCCAGTTGACAAGTTTCTTTTCTTTTACATTCCCCTTTTGAATATAGTAGAATCGTCGCTCTGATTTTTACAAGTATATGCTACACATTTAACCAGATAAAACATCAGCCAACCATTTTTTTTAAACACTCGCACCGAAATTAAGGTGCTTGAAGAGATTGATATGTTCAAAAAGATAATTAATGGCTTAATTGACCATCCGTTTTTTACCAGCCTTTTTGTTGCAGATTTTTTTATTCTTTTGTTTCATAGACCGCCGTTTCTATTTTCGTTAGCCATGCTCGGCGCCTTAATGGCTATGTGTATGTATCTCGGTCAAAAGCTGTCTTTGTTTAAAGCAAACTAATTGCTACATCGAATTCTGCACAAGCGATCAAAACCAGGTTATAACATAAATAATCGACCTGGTTTATTGCGTCGTCTTGCGGTTATTATGTACGATCTGCTATTACTGATAGCCGTATTGTTTTTTGCTACTGCACTGTTGTTGCCATTTAACAGCGGCGAAGCGTTCACTTCAAAACAATTTTTTTATCCTCTTTATTTACTACTCGTTAGTTTTTTTTTCTATGCTTGGTTTTGGACTCATGGAGGTCAAACACTGGGTCTGCGTGCATGGCATATGAAAGTGCTTACTTTAGAACAACAGCCATTAACGTGGCGCCAGGCGTTTTTGCGCTTTATTTGCGCTATTTTGTCTTGGTTATTACTAGGTATCGGTTTCTTATGGATACTGTTTGATAAAAAACGCTATGCATTGCATGATCATTTATCGCAAACAACGGTTTTTTTTTATCATCGGGATAAAAGTGATTAATTGCTCCTGGGGTTAAAGCTGGTAGACTAAAAGTTACCGATAAATAGTATAGCTGTTGATTATTATGAACAATCCATTATTAATACAAACTCAATTACCTTTATTTTCAAAAATTCTTCCAGAGCATGTTCAACCAGCTATTGATACGTTATTAGCTAATGCGCGTGAGATTGTTAATGATAGTCTTTTGGCTACCACTGAATATACTTGGGAAAATCTTGTAGAACCCATTGCTGATGCGGAAGATAGATTAAGTAAAGCGTGGTCTCCCGTCAGCCACCTAAATTCGGTTGTCAATAATGATTTACTGAGAGAGGTCTATAACGCCTGTTTACCAAAGCTCAGTGAGTATTCCACGGAAATGGGGCAAAACAGCAAGCTTTTCAGAGCCTATCAAGATATTGCAAATAGTCCTGCTTTTCTTGAACTAGAGAAATCTCAACAAAAAATAATCGAAAATACCTTAAGAGATTTTACTTTGTCTGGTATTGGTCTTGATCCTGAACAACAGCAACGTTACAAAGAAATTTGCCTTGCATTATCTAATTTAGCCAGTCAATTTGAAGAAAATGTACTGGATGCCACTAATTCTTGGCATAAATTATTAAAAGATGAACAAGAGTTAGCGGGATTACCAGTATCAGCGTTAGCTCAGGCGAAACAGACTGCTGAAAGTGAAGGTCAACAAGGTTGGATGATTACGTTGCAATTTCCGTCATATATTGCAGTGATGACTTACGCTGAAAATCGTGAGTTGCGAAATGAAGTTTATCAGGCATTCGCTACGCGGGCTTCAGATCAAGGACCTAATGCAGGACTTTGGGATAATAGCAAAATCATGGAAAAAACCTTAGCTTTAAGGTACGAAAAAGCACGTTTGCTAGGTTTTAACAACTACGCCGAATTATCTTTAGCTACCAAAATGGCTGATTCCCCTGAACAGGTTATTAGTTTTTTAGAAGATTTAGCTGATAAATCTTGGCGACAAGCACGTAAAGATTTAGCCGAGTTAAGAGAATATGCTAAACAACATCATGGTATAAACGATTTGCAAGCTTGGGATATGAGTTTCTACGCTGAAAAAATGCGTCAGCATTATTACCAATTATCCCAAGAAGAAGTTAAAGCATATTTTCCAATTACCCGTGTTTTACCTGGTTTATTTACCATTGTGAATAGACTGTATGGCTTGCAAATTACTGAAATAATGGATTTTGATAGCTGGCATCCAGATGTGCGTTTTTTTCAGATACTCGATAAAAACGGGCAATTAAGAGGGCAGTTTTATCTTGATTTGTATGCCAGAGCTAAAAAGCGTGGTGGTGCATGGATGGATGATTGTGTTGGCAGAAAAAAAACCGAACATGAGATACAGTATCCAGTTGCTTATTTAACCTGTAATTTCACGCCACCAACAGGTGAATCTCCAGCTTTATTGACTCATGATGAAGTGACCACGCTATTTCATGAATTCGGTCACGGTTTGCACCACCTGTTGACTTTAGTAGATCACTTGGGAGTATCTGGAATCAACGGGGTAGAATGGGATGCAGTAGAATTGCCAAGTCAATTTATGGAAAATTGGTGTTGGGAAAAAGAAGCTCTCCAACTGATGTCTGGCCACTTTCAAACAGCGGAACCGTTACCTGATGAGCTCTATGAAAAAATGCTCTCTGCAAAAAATTTTCAGGCAGGGATGTTTATGCTTAGACAGCTGGAATTTAGTTTATTCGATTTCAAAATTCACCATGACTATGATCCCAAAAAAGGAGGGAGGATATATGAAATTCTTGATCGGGTTAGAAACCAAATTAGCGTTATAAAACCGCCTAAATTTAATCGTTTTGCCCACAGTTTTTCCCATATTTTTGCAGGTGGATATGCTGCCGGTTACTACAGTTATAAATGGGCTGAAGTATTATCAAGTGATGCCTTTTCAATGTTTGAAGAACGAGGAATATTTGACCCAGATACTGGTCACGCTTTTCTGACTAATATATTGGAGAAAGGGGGTAGTGAAAATGCTATGGAAATGTTTATGAATTTTAGAGGGCGTCAGCCAACAATTGACGCATTGTTAAAACATAACGGCATTAATAACTAAAGTAAATTGTCAGATAGCAAAACAGTACCCTAAAAAGCAAGCGTTTTGTGATAAATTTTTTAATAAATCAAATAGTTGACTAAATAACATGTTTTTACCCGTTCCAGAGTGAAACTTTACATGGTATGTTATCACCATAACCTTACCTAATTTAAATTGGTCTTATTCTGGAATATTTTATGACGACTTGGTTAGAAACCTGTCAACAACAACTGACCCGCTTAGAAAAAGTCTCTGTTTTAGCAGATAAATTAGTTACCTTAAGCAGCAAAACGGAGCATGATTTAGGTACTGAATTGTTGCAAAGACTCAATAGTGAGTATTTGCGACTAACCAGACAATTAGAAAGATTACGCTTAAATCGTTTTGAAGTTGCTGTAATAGGGTTAGAGAAAGCAGGTAAAAGTGCGCTTTTAAATGCATGGTTAGGGCAAGAAATTTTGCCTTCAGCACGTGAACGCTGTACTTTTACCAGTGTAGAAATATGGTCTGCGCAAACAGAACATGATCAGCTGCTTTCCATTCAATACTACAGTGAAGACGAAATTAACCAGTTGCAAAAACAACGGCAACAGGCGATTTCCGGCAAATTATTAAGTGATAAAGAAAAAAAAGAAATTCAGCAAGATTATGATGATACCGAAAATAATATTCTTGCTATTAGTGAATTTTGTCGTCAACGACAAGGACTTATTCAGCCGTTTATAGATATCAGCGAAATTGAGGAAAGCATACAGTCGGCTGTTTTTAAAAACAGAGCTCAATCGCTCGCTATTAAAAGGATTCAATTAAAAACTGTTCGTCTTAGAAGTGATAGAGACATTATTTTTCATGATGTTCCTGGCTTTAATTCAGGCATATTAATGCACGCAGAACAAGCTATTGACCGCTTGAGAAATTGTGATGCTATTATTTACGCTAAAGAAATGAAGCAGCCCTCCATTACTGGACCAGAAAAAGACATGCTTCTGGTTGTCGATGCCGAAGACCCCTCATTGCGTGTTGCAGACAAAGTTTTTGTGGTATTAACTCAAGCTGATGCGCTTGATGATCCGATAGACTTTAAAGATACCTATCAAAAACATCAGGCGTATTGGCCGAATGTACCACAACACAGAATGATACCTGTTTGCGCTCGATCACATTTAGTTGAGTTTGGCATTCCTTCTGAAGACACTTTAAGACGTTCAAAAAGTGCCGATGATAAAGGAAAATTAAAAAAAATTGGCATCACCGATGGTATGCCGATTCTTAAAGAATCAGTTAATCATTATATTGATAATGAACGTTCGTCAGTTCTGCAAAAACGCTGCGATGCTCTTGTCTACAATATACGCCAATTGGCGAACGAAATTTTGCTAAAACTCGATCCAATATATGGGAATATAGCTGATAGCGATTTTGAGGAAGACGATCTATTAGGAAAAGAATTTAATCAATGGTGGGGGCGAGAATGGCAACGCATCAAAAAAGATTTTGATGTTTGGTATTCGGAAAGTATTCAAGGTCGCAAAGAAGCTGATGCTTTGGGGGCAGAGCATCACGAATTAGCTGCATTGCGATCCGCTTATGATAATAAAATAGAAGTTCTGCTCACACATCTAAATACCGCACAGCCTGAAGAACTCAAAAGAATTTACACAGCAGGAGGGACAATATCTATGCCCGATGCTCGCGAAGGTAATTATAAAATTCGCGAAGAACTATTCAGAGAGATTCAGAAAAAGTTTGAAAATGAATTAACCGATCAGCTTGCGCAGGCATTGCAGGCATTAATAGATCAAATTGTGCAAAAAACCGAAGAATTATTATGGGGAACAGACGATGTTCGTAAAACGCTATTGCATTCCCATATTGATGAAGGTATCGAACAGGCGCGTATACGTCATGGCTTTCAAGTCTTATTCTTGCGTTTTGGTAGAGTTGCAGTAGAAGCCTTTATTGCTAAACCATTACAGGCACGCGAGCGTTTGCTCAATGAGCGCGCCGCAGAGATAAAAACATTGGAAGCGTTTTATTTGGGTACTGACAAAACCAAACATGATGGCGGTTTAACGCATTATCTAAGATATGGTTTATGGCATGAAATAAAAGCAGTGGTTCCCACTACAACGACACGGACTGCAAGTAGGGCTGCAGATAAATTGGCAGCGACTGCCTCGGCAGTTGCTGATGTGACTAAAAAGTTGATTGAAGAACCAGAAAAAGCGCCTGAACCCATTACATTTGATGAAGTTGTTGATGAAATTAATGGTGATTTAGCTGCCTTGCAGGACTATTTAAAAAATAGCGTGTTTTATGCAGCCGGATTTATTACTTATTGTAATCAGGAGCTTGAACGTATTCGCAATCGTTTCAAAGAAATGGAAGATAACGATCGTCAATGGATAGGAATTATTCGAACAGCCGTTAAATACGAGAAAAACCCAAAAATTCCGTACAGTATTGCACATTCACGTCGTGATTTTCGTATTCGTCGTGAAATTTCACTAGAAGTTAAAGAAATCAAAGCTATGTTATAAATTATAAATAGGTTACTTAGTTATTTTTCAATAATTAGTGCCTACATGTTTTTTATAATGTTGATGATGTCTGTAAATTAAAGGATAATAAGCAGTTTTTTAACGTATTTACAATGTGTTACTATGCAAATAACGATGCTTAAAGCAAAATTACACCGAGCAACAGTGACTCGCTCAGAATTGGGTTATGAAGGGTCTTGTGCCATTGACGGCGATATTCTTGATTTATCAGGCATCAGAGAATACGAGCAGATACAGATTTATAACGTCAATAATGGCGCTCGTTTTACAACTTATGCTATTCGTGCAGAACAAGGTTCAGGAATATTTTCTGTTAACGGTGCTGCAGCTCGATTGGCTTGCCCAGGTGATTTGATCATTGTTTGTGCTTACGCGCAGTTAAATCAGCAGGAGTTGTTGGACTATCAACCAACCCTCGTTTATTTTAATGAAAAAAATCAGGTAACACGTTGCTCGCATGCTATTCCTGTACAAGCAGCTGAATAGCTAATTGCACAGAAGCAGAAATCATCTCATTACTCTATTTTCTCACCCGCAAAGTTTAATTCAATGCGTATTCCAACAGGATCAAAGAAAAATAATTGAGTCATGCCGGGTGGGGTTCGGTACTCCATTGTATAGTCAATCCTGTGTTTTTTTAATCTTTCAATACTCGCTTCAGCACCTGAACAGGCAAGCGCGACATGATTGAAGTGACTATCGATAGATGTTGCAGGAAGCTTTTGAACTTCTGATAAATGAATAATGGCTTGGTTACTACAATAAAGCCAGCAGCCATTACGTTTAGAAACCGTCCGAAATCCTTGGGTTAAACCAAGTACCTCTTCATAAAATTTAATCATCACAGGTAACTGATCTGCAGTTACCTCTATATTAATATGATTGATTCCTAATACGTTCATACGTGTTCTTCAAATTGATTTTGGTGACTTAAGTTATTTACTTTTTTCATAATTTGGCAAACTAATTTGTTCCTTATGTCGATTGAGCGATTAAAATCGGTCGTGAATTATGGTGTTTTTAGCAAAACAGTTCTTATTAGATATTACAGCAAAATACGCTTATCATCATAGATAAGCCAATAAATTAATGTCTAATTGTTAACAGAAGTCATGCAAAAAATTATTCAAGCAAATCATTTTATTAAAATGATCTTTACTTTATCATCAAGTCATACCAAATTTGTTCAACAGCTGATTTTTTTTGTATGATTTGGCTATCATCAACTAGGGCAGGGAGTCCTTGCAAGGTTAATTTATGACCTAAATCACGATAATAACAATAAGCTGTTTTCAATGTGTTGGTTAAATTTTCTGGTAGCAGATTAATAGCAGCCAGTTTTTCCAAGAGACGAACATTATCACTATAAATAACGAGGCTTGGATAGCGTTCCGCGTGGGCTAGTACCATGAATTGCACTATAAACTCGATATCTGCAATGCCGCCTTTCCCGTGCTTTAAATCGAATTTACCCACTATATTTTTTGCTAATGTTAAACGCATTTTTTCCCGCATTTCTCGCACTTCAGCTTTTAACGATTCAAATGAACGAGATGCACAAAGAACTTTTAATCTAATGGCTTGGTAACGAAATTTTAATTGACTATCACCAGCAATAAAACGGCTACGTACTAATGCTTGATGTTCCCAAGTCCAAGCGTTTTCTTGTAAATAGATTTCATAGCTATTGATAGGTGTTACTAGTAATCCAGAATCGCCACTGGGTCTAAGACGCATATCTACCTCATACAGTATTCCTGATAATAAGCGAGTATCAAGAATATGACGAATTTTTTGTCCTAAGCGGGCATAAAACTGCGTACAAGGGATGGGTCTATCACCAGTTGTTAACGCTTGACCATTCGCATAATCACAGATAAAAACTAAATCTAAATCAGAGCTGTAACTGAGCTCTATACCACCTAATTTACCAAATCCTAATACCGCAAAACCAGTTGATTGAGTATCACATCCGGGTGGGTTTCCATGTTTAGCGGTTAAGATTAACCAAGCGCGTTCAAGAACCCGACTTAAAATGCTTTCAGCAATATAAGTTAAATAATCGCTGACTACCATGAGTGGAATAACCCCCATAATATCGGTTGCAGCTACTTTTAAAACATGTTGCTGTTTAAATTCTCTTAGAACAATCATGAGTTGTTCTAAATCTTGATGATCAACCCGTTTTAATAATGTTGTTAATTGTGTGTCTAAATGATCGCGTTGTAGTGGTGAGAACAAGCTACGATGATCAAGTAAATCATCTAATAAGACCGGATGGTTCGATAAATTATCGCAAATCCACGGACTCAGTGAAGCTAAACGGAGTAGCTGTGTTAAGGCATCAGGATTTTCAACTAATAATGATAAATAAACGCTACGACTGGCAATGGCTTCCAGCAAGTTTAATACGCGTTTTAAAGTAATATCTGGGTTGGGTAAAGATTTTAGTTGCGTTAATAGCAGAGGCATTAAACGGTCAAGTATTTCAGAGCCTTTGCTACTTAAGCGTCTTATAGTAGCTGATTGCTTAAATTGTTTAAGGGTAAAGAGAATTTTTTCTGGGTCATTAAAATTATATTTTTCTAATTGATTAATTAATTCATTCGAAGTTAGTGTATCCATCCAGATTTGCCAACTTTCTGGATTGATTGATTCGTTTGCTGATCTTGATATAACGTCATCAAAAATCCTATGAACATTTTGTCTAACTTCATCTAAAGTCGATTTAAAATGATCCCAGTCAGAAAATGCCATTGAATAAGCTAAACTTATTCGAGCCAAAACACCTGTTGGTAAATCGTGAGTTTGTTTATCTTGATATTGTTGAATATGATTTTCAACTCTACGTAAAAAAACATAAAAATTTATTAAACTAGCTACATCATTTTTATTAAGTAAATTCAATTCACCTAATCTTTGCAATAAAGGCAAAATGCTGCGAATTTGTAACGATTTATCGGATCCGCCTCTAATGAGTTGAAAGCCATGTCCTATAAATTCAATTTCCCGAATACCGCCAATGCCGAGTTTGATATTATCTAAACGATCTTTACGTAGTAATTCATGGCTGATTTGGTATTTTATAGACCGTAATTCATTAAATGCGCCATAGTCAAGATAACGCCGATAAACGAATGCGTGTAACATCGCCATTAATTGTGCGCCTGCAGTAAAATCACCGGCTACTTGACGAGCTTTAATCATAGCATAGCGTTCCCATTCTCTAGCTTGACTTAAATAGTAATGCTCCATGCCTTCAAAGCTCATAATAATCGCTCCACTGTCTCCGTAGGGGCGCAAACGAATATCTGTCCTGAAAACAAAACCATCGACGGTAATTTCATCAAGTACCTTTACCAGATTTTGGCATAGTCGAGTAAAAAATTCACAATAGCTGGTATTTTTGCGATCCATTAATACCCCGTTTTCAGGATATGCAAAAATTAAATCAATATCAGATGAATAATTTAATTCATAAGCACCTAATTTTCCCATACCAAGTACAACTATTTGTTGAGGGCTACCGTCAGCTAGTAATGGTGTGCCCTTTTTAGTACAGGCATCCTCATACAAAAATGCTAACGCTTTTTGAACACACGCTTCCGCTAACCAAGATAATTCCAATAATGTTTCTTCTAGGGTTGCCCAATCAGACAAATCACGCCAAGCAATTCTTACCATCTCCCGTCGTCTAAAAAATCTTAACCTAGCCATTAAGTCAGCTTCATTAATTGCTGTCAAAGCAGTTAATTTATCTGAGTAGCTTAATGATGTGTAAGCGACTAATAAATCTTCACTAGTAACCAAATCCAAAAGCATGTCAGGTTGTCTAATACAACTTTCAGCAACAAATAAACTAGATGCCCAAACCTTGGTGAGCGACAATTTAATGTCTTGACTAAACTCAATATCAATATTATTTTTCTTTATTTGTTGTTGCCACTGTTCCCAGTAATTAATAACTTGCGGTTGTAAACTATCGGGTAAATCAATAGTATTTAAATCCAGAGGTAGGGATTGCGACATGGTAATAACCCAAAATAATTTAAAATTAGCATAATAAAAAATAAGAATTATGCAGCAATGGAGTGCAGGGGATGATTAGTATGAAATTTTTTAAATTAAATTAAATTAAATTAAATTAAATTAAATTAAATTAAATTGTTGAGTTGGATTTTTTCTAATATTTTTAATTTTTTATTTGACGATCCAATTTACGATAACTAATCGCTTCACTTAAATGAGAGATTTCTATGTTAGGCGATTGAGCTAAATCGGCGATGGTACGGGCAAGTTTTAATATTCGGTGATATGCTCGATGTGATAACCCCAATTTATCGATTGCTTGCTCCAATAGCTGATGACTTGTTTCTGATAAAGTGCAAAATTCTTTAACCTCTTTTGCTGTTAATGCGGAATTGGCTTTTTGGCATCGTGACCAAGCAACAGCCCTAGCGGCAATTACGCGTTCTCTAATAGTCGAACTATTTTCTTCGCCTTCTGATGAGCCTTTTCGCAATAATTCAGTGGCAACTCTGGGTACTTCCAAATGCATATCGATACGATCCAGTAAAGGACCAGAAATTTTAGCGCGATAACGTACTACCTGCTCAGATGTACAATGGCAGCGACCTGACGGATCACCTAAATAACCACAAGGGCAAGGGTTCATTGCGGCAATCAATTGAAAACGAGCAGGAAAATCAGCCTGACGGTTAACACGAGAAATAGTAATGTGTCCTGTTTCTAACGGTTCTCTAAGAACTTCTAAAACTTTACGATCAAATTCAGGAAGTTCATCAAGAAATAAAGTACCGTTATGAGCAAGAGATATCTCTCCTGGTTTAGGATTACTACCTCCTCCCACTAATGAAGCAGCTGATGCAGTATGATGAGGTGAACGAAAAGGCGGTTTTAACCAGTTAGCTAAATCCAAACCTTGATCACTAATCGAAGCAATTGCTGCTGATTCTTGAGCTTGTTGTTCAGTTAGTGGAGGTAAAATGGTAGGTAAACGTGCGGCAATCATCGATTTACCCGTACCTGGTGGACCAATCATCAGTAAATTATGCGCCCCTGCTGCAGCTATCTCAAATGCCCTTTTAATATGATATTGACCATGAACATCTGCAAAATCAAGATCATTATTAAATTGAATGGTTGCTTCATGACTGTGAAAAGTGGGTGTAATCAAGGTTTGACCACACAAGTGAGCACAAACAGCTAATAAATGTTTTGCAGGGATAATTTCAATATCTTTAACAAGGGCTGCTTCACTAATATTTTCCTCAGGAATGATTAACTTGCGATGATTATTTCTGGCTTCTATAGCAACGGGCAATACACCATTAATGGCTCGCAACTCACCGCCCAAAGATAATTCGCCAATGCATTCATATTGATTTAGATGAAAGGTACTAATTTGACCTGAAGCAGCCAATATGCCTAATGCAATCGCTAAATCAAAACGCCCGCCATCCTTTGGTAAATCTGCAGGTGCTAAGTTAACAGTGATACGCTGTGCGGGAAATTCAAAATTAGAATTGATAATCGCACCACGTACCCTGTCCTTACTTTCTTTAACGGCTGTTTCAGGTAAACCAACAATCGATAACGAAGGTAAGCCATTAGCAACATGAACTTCAACCGTTACTAAAGGTGCATTAATGCCGGAACGTCCCCGACTGAAAACAATCGCTAATGACACGAGTGCGGTTTGGCTAACAAAAAGATTTTCAGCCTAATTTGATGAAGTAAACTTTGCCAATTTTGAAAAATTGAATCCACGTGCTTGTTTGATTTAATTATAAATCTTCATGTTTCACTAGCAATTGTTCCATTTCAGTAACTCGTTTTTCAAGTTCTTCCAATTTTGAACGAGTTTTTGCTAGAACCAGTTTTTGTACCTCAAACTCTTCTCGAGTGACCAGATCAAGTTTACCGAAGGCGCTTTGTAAAATTGCTTGGAAATTTTTTTCCACGTCTTCTTTAAAGTTGTTTAAGCCAGGGGGCATAACAGCTGCAAGACGATGCGTAATATCATCAATTGTTTTAGTATCGAACATATTAAAATATCTCGTGTGACTGAACGATTTAATGAACAATTAGCAATTAGCTAAAGCTCTCACGTTCAAATTAATAAAAAATAAATCAGTTAATTGTCAATAACCTCAAGCTTATCTGCTAAAAGATGTTCTCGACAGATTTTGTTTGCATCCAGCTGACTTAGAGGTAATTGGGTTAAATGACATAAATAATGATTATCTACTTCAACAAAATTAACGCATGTATGACATACGCCAAAGCTTTTAGAATTATTAGCTTTTTGTAATTCAGTCAGTATTGATTTTAACGCTTCTTCTATAGATGTAAACGCTTCAGATGATACTGCAAGTTGCGCTTGAGTAAAAATATCTATGGGCTTAATTTCATTCAGTAACTGATGACCTGCATTTGTTAAAATAAGATGCACAACCCTACCATCTTCAGTGTCTTGGATCTTATCAACATAATTTTTTCGTTCCAAAACCTGAATAGATTGTGAAATTGTACCCTTGGTAATGCCAAGATAGTCTGCAACAGCTGCTGGTGTGTCACTAAATCGATTACAAGATGATAAGTATTCAAGTACTTGTACATGAACTGGTTGTAATCCTATTGCTGCATATTTTTTTCGTTCTTCTGAACGCAACAGATTACTGATGCGTTCTATAAGTTTAAAAATTACTGAATTTGGCATTTAACTAAGAGCGAAGAATTTTTTTACAAACTCTGGTTGAGCCAATGATCCTTTGTGAATGTCAATATTGTAATAAACTGTTTCGAATGTTTTGTTGGCGGCATCTTGCTCTCTGAATGCAGCGAGACTGGATTTGCTAGCAATAGTCGCACTCCACCAACCTGAAGGGTACAAGCATTGAGGAAAATAGAGTGTTTGCAAAGATTTAAATCCTGCCGAACTCATAGCATCACGCATTTCACCAATTAATTTTAAATGAAATAATGCTGACTCGCTTTGTTGAACAATCATGCCATTTTCTGAGAGACAATTAAAACAATCTTCATAGAAAGCTTTACTGAATAGACCTTCCGCAGGACCAATCGGATCAGTACTATCAACAATAATAATGTCAACAGAATTGGGTTCTGCGTCTTTAACCCATTGAATACCATCAATAAATTTTAAGTCGGCTCTTGGGTCGTTATTAGATTCACAAAGTTCAGGGAAATATTGCTCAGCGAGACGGGTAACGCGCTCATCTATATCAATTTGCACAGCATGTTCAACAGAACTATGCTTTAAAACCTCTTTTAGAGTACCACAATCACCACCGCCAATAATCCATACACGCTTGGGATTAGGGTGGGTAAACAGAGCAGGGTGACTCATCATCTCATGATAAAAAAAATTATCTCGAGTTGAAACCATTGTACAACCGTCAATCACCATTAAATTACCGAAAGTCTCCGTTTCATAAATTTCTAGAAACTGAAAAGTTGATTGTTCTTCGTGCAATTTTTTTTTGATTTTCAAAGAAAAGGCTGAACCGGCTACTTCTACCTGTTCGGTAAACCACTCTGAAGGATTCATTATTGTTCCTGATAAAGTAAATGAAGAAGACATTATAATAGAATTCAATAGGATGGCATAATCTCAAACAATAGCATTGATTAGAAGCTCAATGTTGGATTGACTGCCGGTTATCAATGAACTCTTAATATTCTTGGTTAGCTAGGTAAGAATTACCATTCAAATAGTTTCCACAAATTAAATCGACCGCTTTGGTCTAGTTCATTACTACGTACATCTAATCGACCATCGCCATTATTGTCGATAAAGTAGTAGGGTGGTCCAATATCAGGCACGACTTTAATCATATATAACTTTCCAGCTCTTCGATATTCTTGAACAGCTTTATCACCGCGTCTAACAATGGTAATGTCAGGCTCCATATTTTCACCACTTTGAACGGG
>Ga0214192_1000403_pt1 | contig 27026 bp, 27 predicted proteins | sample TroBogEpilimnion_44_FD_153030 | JGI IMG/M metagenome (GOLD analysis project Ga0214192, IMG submission 153030) | Freshwater microbial communities from Trout Bog Lake, WI - 29JUL2008 epilimnion | ecosystem: Environmental > Aquatic > Freshwater > Lake > Epilimnion/Euphotic zone | place: Trout Bog... | reverse complement strand
CATTACAGTAGTCAACGCTGCTGTCAATGTTGTTTTACCATGGTCAACGTGACCGATTGTTCCTACGTTGACATGCGGCTTTGTGCGTGAAAATTTTTCTTTGGCCATAATAAATACACCTTATACTTAAATAACTACTTCGCAATTGGAGCTCATAACCGGATTTGAACCGGTGACCTCTTCCTTACCAAGGAAGTGCTCTACCTACTGAGCTATATGAGCACACTGTATCTTCAGAAACAATGGAGCGGGTGATGGGAATCGAACCCACGCAATCAGCTTGGAAGGCTGGAGTTCTACCATTGAACTACACCCGCATACAACTCTAATAAGATGGTGGAGGGGGGAGGATTCGAACCTCCGAAGGCATAGCCGGCAGATTTACAGTCTGATCCCTTTGGCCGCTCGGGAACCCCTCCTACATTTGGGTAATCTATTTATTATATTTATTTAATAAAATAAGTCAAACAATTTACAATATTCTTTACTATTTCATATTAAATCTGTTCATCACAACAGGCATTTCATCCGAGACTATCTTAGGAATAGCTTTTTGAGCTCTCTCAAAAACAAATTCTAAATCATCCCAATCCTTTTTTGAAAGTTCTGATAAAACATAATCAGCAACTGACCTCCCTGTAACAGGACGCCCAATCCCTATTCTTAACCTTAAATAATTGCTGCTATTCAAATGAGCAATTATATCTCTTAATCCATTATGTCCAGCATGACCACCTCCAAACTTTAGCTTAGAGATACCAACATCAAAATCTAACTCATCATGAACAACAAGAATCTCTTCACATTTTATTTTATAGTAGCGAACAACTTTTCCAACCGATTCACCACTTTTATTCATATAGGTCTGCGGCTTTAATAACAAGACTTTCTGATCACCTACTAAGCAGTCAGAAACAAACCCTTCGAACCGAGAAGACTCACTCCATGCACAACCAAAACCAACAGACAACCGATCCAAAAACAAAAACCCGACGTTATGTCGGGTTTTTTCATACTGTAGACCAGGATTTCCTAGCCCAACAATAAGCTTTATCATTTATTGTGCAGCATTCTCTGAAGCAGCAGATCCCATCATCGACACAACCGGTAAATCATGATCTTCACCTTGAGCCAGAGCCACAATCTCAACACCTACCGGCAAAACCAAATCAGACAAATGAATCGACCCACCAATATCAAGATTCAGTAAATCAACCTCAATGAATTCTGGCAAATTAGCTGGCAAACAAGACACCTCAACATCAACCATTGTGTGCGCAGCTATACCACCTTTTTTTCCACCAACTGAACTATGCTCATTGATAAAATGCAGAGGCACATGTACTTTTAACTGCTCACCCATTTCCACCCTTAAAAAATCGAGGTGCAAAATTTGAAATTTAGCAGGATTCCGTTGAACACCTTTTAAAATCGCTTTTTCTGTTTTTCCATCAACAATCACATCAAGAACATGAGAGTATACCGCCTCATGATCAAGGTGCTTAACCACTTCATTATGATTTAAAACCAGCATTTGAGGCGAAGCATGCCCACCATAGATAACTGCAGGCACACTACCATTACGACGAAAAGACTTTGCAGCGCTCTTACCTGTAACTACTCGGCTTTCTGCAACAAACTCAAACACATTAGACATTTTTTAACCTCGTGCTCACTAGCACACTAAATTTTTAATCCACATACAAAGAACTAACCGACTCGCCTACAGATATTCTTCTAATAGTTTCAGCAAGCATTTCTGCCACAGTCAGTTGCCTTATTTTTCCCGAATCAATCGCTTCTTGACTCAATGGAATAGTATCCGTTACTACCAACTCATCCAAAACTGAGTTATTCAGATTCTTCATAGCAGCACCCGATAAAACCGGATGAGTGCAATAAGCAATCACTTTCACTGCACCGTGCTTTTTCAGCGCTGCCGCGGCATGACATAAAGTTCCAGCTGTATCAACCAAATCATCAATTAAGATACAAGTACGCCCCTCTACATCACCAATTATATGCATCACCTCTGCAACATTGGCTTTTAATCTTCGCTTATCAATAATTGCTAAGTCTGCATCATTCAAGCGTTTTGCCAAAGCTCTAGCCCTTACTACCCCGCCAACATCTGGCGACACAACCATTATATCTTTATATTGCTGACGCCAAATATCACCTAATAGAATCGGCGAAGCATAAACATTATCAACAGGTATATCAAAGAACCCTTGAATCTGATCAGCATGCAAATCTATTGTTAACAATCTACAAGCTCCAGCTTGCTCGATCATTTTAGCAACTAATTTTGCACTAATAGGAACTCGAGCAGATCTTGAACGACGATCTTGACGAGCATAGCCATAATAAGGCATAACCGCTGTAATTCTTGATGCTGATGCACGCTTGAATGCATCAATCATCACTAACAATTCCATTAAGTTTTCATTTGTTGGAGCGCAAGTGGGTTGAATTAAAAAAACATCTTTTCCTCGAACGTTCTCTTCAATTTCAACAGCAATCTCACCATCACTAAACCTACCAACCGAAGCCATCCCTAGGCGCATATTAAGCTTCTTAACTATACCTTCTGCTAAAGATAAATTAGCATTACCAGAAAACACCATCAAGGCGGTGTCATTCATTCAAGAACTCCTAGTTAGGACTTAAATTTGCAATAATTGGCTGGGTCGCAAGGATTCGAACCTTGGTATGCGGAGATCAAAACCCCGTGCCTTACCGCTTGGCGACGACCCAATAATCAAGATATACAACCTGCTTTTAACTTCAAATATAATGGTGACTGATTAACAGCTTTCACCAAATAGCATTGCCAATAATCTTTTAGATTCTGATATGCATTGACTGCTTCTTTTTCTTCTTTAAATAGAGAAAAAACACAAGAACCTGTGCCAGTCAATCTTGCCTCAGAAAACATGGACAAATTGACCAACGCTTCTTTTACAGGCGCATAAAGCTTAGAAACAACATCCAAACAATCATTTTGATGCTGCCCAGCTATAAAGTCGGCTATTGTTATACATTTACTATTTCGTGTCAATTCTTTAGAAAAAAATATTTCTTTAGTACTTACTTCACAATTTGGTCGAATAATAACAACCCATTGTTCTGGAATTGTTATTTTTTCAATGACCTCACCGACACCTTCTGCCCAGGCAGCATGCCCGTAGATAAAAATAGGCACATCGGCACCCAAACTTAAACCTAATTGCATTAATTCTTCAACTGACAAATTCAGATTCCATAATTCATTCAGGACTACCAATGTAGTAGCGGCATCTGAACTACCTCCTCCTATCCCTCCGCCCATAGGCAATCTTTTTTCAACATCTATCAATACCCCTTGTCGACAACCCGTTTCAGCCTTCAGTAATTTAGCAGCCCTTACTGTAAGATCGTCAACTTCTTCGACACCGGGCAATGTTCTAACTAATCTTACAGAATCGTCATCACTATAATAAAAACGTATCCAGTCACATAAATCTACAAATTGAAACACCGTTTGCAGAAGATGATAGCCATCAGACCTCTGCCCAACTATGCGTAACATTAAATTTAATTTTGCGGGAGCCGGCCACCATTCTTCCCACAACAAGCGCTTATCTAGTATCTGTTCCATCTAAAACCCATTCATCTACAATCAACTTCAGCCTAATTTGCTCACCTGTAATCACTATTTTTCGAGGCATGATATGGCTGCGTACATTTTGCATTTGTTGATATTCAATCTGCCACCCTGCCTGCATAAATCCATTTGTAATTACCTTGCTTTCCTGCTTTGGTGAAGCCGAACCCACCACCCAATAACGCAAAAATTCTACTGGAACAAAAACCCCTAATTGCTGTGTTATAAAAGATGACGGATTATCAGACCACAACACATCTCCTTTACCCCTATCAACACTTACTTTTGTATCAGTTAGCTGAATAAGCAAGGCTCTTTGACCTAACGGGCCTGACAACTCAATACGATCCTTTTTTTCGCCAATTTCGACATAATGTCGCCAAACAATATTCGCAGACCATGACTCATTTTTCCCTGTCAATGATATTCTTCCATCAAGAAACCATTCATCCAAATGAGAAAGATATTCTTTTACAGACTTATCATCCTGTATTTTATTGAATTCTGGAGTGGTTACTGAACAAGCAACTAAGCAGATAACTATACAATAAACAAAAATGATTCTCACAGATCATAAAGCCTTATCTAAAACTCGACGCTTAAAATCAAGCAAAAACTCATCCTCAGACGAACGCTTATAAACTTCCTTAAAGAGCGCTTTTGCTTCTTCTTTTTTACCCATTACCCACATTACTTCTACTAGATGAGCCGCAATCTCAGTCTCTTTTTGTCGCTCAAAAGCTCGCTGCAAATAATCTAAAGCATTTGTAAGATGACCTCGTTTAAACTCTAACCAGCCATAACTATCTAAAATAACAGCTTCTTTAGGAGCTAACTTAATCGCTCGCAGCAAATACTGCTCCGCTTCAGCAAACCGATCAGTTTTTACAACCAACGCATAACCCAAAGCATTTAATGCCTGTGTATTATCAGGGTCTTTTGCCAAAACCTTGTTAAGATCCATCTCTAAAATATCTAATCTCCCTAATCTATCTGCTATAAGAGCATGTGTATAAAGAATATCTTTATCGTCGGGAGCATCCGCTAGAACACTAGTTAGCAAATCAAATGCTTGCTGAAATTGTCGTTGCTGATTAAGAAACTCCGCCTCCATTAACAACAACTTAGCTTTCTGTTTTGGAAATTGTTTTACCAAAGTTCGCAATCTAATTTTTGCATCATCAAAATTTTTATCTTTAGCGAACAAAATGGCAGCAGAAAGTCCCGCATCAAATACCGACGGACCTGACTTCACTTTGTCATACCATTTTATTGCTGCTGATGAATTATTATGTTTTTCTTCAAGCTTCCCCAAATAAAAACTAGCTTGATCTTGCCATTGATTGTCTTCTACCAAACGCAGCAACAAACTTTCTGCAGAATCATCATTACCTGCTTGAAGATAAATTAAAGCTAATGCAAATTGATTTTCATTATCTTCCGGATGCCTTTTAATCAATTGCTGATAAATTTTCTCGGCTTGTTGAAAATCCTTATTTTTTATTAAAAGTTGCGCATATAATTTTTTTATCTTGTCATTTTCCGGATGTTTTTCAGCTGCAACTCTTAAATCAGCTAAGGCTTTGTCCATATTTCCTGACAGTAAAGCAAGCTGAGCCTGAAACATTAAAGCTTTATCCCATTCAGGCTGAATAGTTAACGCTTTTTGAATATTATACTCAGCTTCCTTCTTGTCATTTATTTGCATAGCTAATAGCGATTTTATAAAAAACAACCCTGAATTATTAGGATGCTTCGCCAACAAATCTGTTAACACATCATAGGTTAATTTAGCTTTTGCCTCTTTTGGTAGCATTGCAGCTAATTCAAGTGATGATTTCTCAAAACCAGCCATGTCTAATTTAAACAAAACATCTAAATGCTCTGCAGCAGTCTTATTGTCTCCAATAATCAAACTTGATAACGCAGCTATTTTTAATGCTGACTGATTGTTTTTATCTAATCCTAACCATAAATTCACAGCCTCTTTAGTTTTATTCACATCCTTGATGTACATTGCAATCATAGCTGCCCTTTCTGCAAATCGAGCATCTTTTACTCTCTTTGCTGCTTCCATATAGCCCTCAAAAGCCACATCGTAGCGTCCACGTTGACCTGCAAGCTCGGCTGTCATCAACAAAAACATTACATCAGGCTGAATTGCAGTTTTTACCTCTTTTTTTGGTAAAATTTCTTGTGGCTGAACTATTTTAGGAGAAATACTGGTATTCTCAGTTTCGTTTGATTGCATAGATAAACTAGCACACGCATTCAAAAGAACCGACAATACAATTAAAAACAATCTTAAAATTAACACTAACTACCCTCAATGATTCTTACACAAGCTCTGTAAAACAGATTATCCTGTTCCTTATAATGCTGATTTACCTAATTTAAGATATTAACTATTCTATTTCTTGTAATACGGCGACATAATATACTGTGATTTTTAACAAAAGCCACAACGGACTAACAAACTTTAGGTATTCTTAGCTTAGAAAATTATTGTTCAATACTCAAAATCAAATAATAAACCAGCTCTTCGGACTATTCTTCGAAAATTCGCCTAAATTCGAAAAAATATTAAATTTAGCATGCCCCATCTGCATAGGTTTTTGTGACTACCAACAGCATGACATTACTCGCCGTAGGAATTAACTATAACACTGCGCCTGTTGCCGTTCGCGAGCGTTTATCGTTTTCTACGGACAATCTCAAACCAGCATTATTAGCATTATCTGGCGTTAAAGGAATAAGTGAAGTCGCTATTTTATCCACTTGTAACCGGACAGAATTATACTGCTCTACTACTACCAATGATCAACAAATTCTAATTGACTGGGTTGCGGAAAATAAACAACTGGCAACGGCTGATTTTAGCCCATACCTCTATTGCTACACTAATAGTCAATTAATTCGTCATATTTTTCGGGTAGCATCCGGATTAGATTCGATGATCTTAGGCGAACCACAAATTCTTGGACAAATGAAAACCGCCTATCAAGCAGCCTGTGAAGCAGGAACGTTAGGCAAACATTTGGGCAAACTGTTCCATTATACTTTTAATGCCGCAAAAAAAGTACGTACAGACACCGCAATTGGCTCCAGCCCTGTATCAGTAGCGTTTGCAGCCGTTCAATTGGCCCAGCAAATTTTTGACAAACTGAGTGAACAAACTGCTCTGCTTATTGGCGCAGGAGAAACCATCGAACTAACTGCAAGACATCTGTCACAACAAGGCATTGGTCGAATTATTATTGCCAATAGAACCTATGAAAAAGCACACAATCTAGCAATGCAATTCGGAGGATATGCGATTGCATTGTCAGAATTACCCAACCATCTCGCTGAAGCAGACATAATCATCTCATCAACAGCCAGTCAATTACCAATACTTGGCAAGGGCAGCGTTGAAAGCGCATTAAAAAAACGTAAACGCAAACCGATATGCATGGTTGATTTAGCGGTACCCAGAGATATCGAAGCTGAAGTCGAACAACTTAGGGATGTTTACTTATACACTATTGATGATCTAAAACAGACTATCGATCAAAATATGCAATCTCGACGCCTTGCAGCTGAACAGGCAGAAGAAATTATAGATACTCAAGTCGATTATTTTTTAGCTTGGTTACGCGCCCAAAGCGCACAATCACTTATTAGAGATTATCGTACTAATGCTGAACAAACTCGAAATGAAGTCCTACAAAAATCATTAACAGCATTGAAAAATGGCGCATCCGCCGAAGAAGTTATTAATCGGTTAGCACATACCTTAACCAACAAGCTAATACATGCTCCTAGCACACAAATTAGACTGGCAGCCGAACAAGAACGTCACGATTTGCTTGCTGCAGCAATAGAAATTTTTAAACTCAATTAACATCAATGAAAGCATCCATACAACTCAAACTAGAAAATCTTGCCGAACGCCATGATGAAATCGCAGCCTTATTATCAGAACCAGATACTCAAAATAACCAAAATAAATTTCGTACACTTAGTCAAGAATATGCGCAAATAAGCCCATTAGTTGATTGCTACAAGCATTATCAAAAAGCGCAGGAACAATTAGCAGCCGCAAAAGAAATGGCCAATGATAACGATCCTGAATTCAGAGCATTAGCAAAAGAAGAAATCGAATTAACTGAAAATAGACTTGATGAACTTGAGCATGAATTACAACTTCTGCTACTTCCTAAAGACCCTAACGATACACGCAACATTTTCTTAGAAGTTCGGGCAGGAACAGGAGGAGATGAAGCAGCGATATTTTCTGGTGATTTATCCCGTATGTATCAACGCTATGCTGAACGCAGCGGATGGCAAACTGAAGTCATTAGTGAAAGTCCTGGCGAACATGGTGGCTATAAAGAAATTGTTTTGCGTGTTTCAGGTCGCGACGTTTACTCTCAACTTAAATTTGAATCGGGGACTCATCGGGTTCAAAGAATACCTGAAACAGAATCACAAGGTCGCATTCATACTTCTGCCTGTACGGTAGCGATTATGCCTGAAGCTGAAGAAATTGACGCGATTGATATTAATCCAGCAGACTTAAGAGTAGACACCTACCGCTCTTCAGGTGCAGGAGGACAGCACATCAACAAAACCGAGTCAGCTATTCGTATTACTCATATACCTTCAGGGGTAGTCGTAGAGTGTCAAGATGAGCGATCACAACACAAAAACAGAGCACGCGCAATGTCACTTCTGCAATCTCGCTTACTCTCTGCAGAACAGGACAAGCATCATGCTGAACAATCAGCAGCACGCAAACTGCAAGTAGGTAGCGGCGACCGTTCTGAACGTATACGTACTTATAATTACCCGCAAGGTCGACTAACAGACCATAGAATTAACCTAACACTATATAAGTTAGATGATATTATGCAGGGTAACCTTGAGCAAGTTATCAATCCATTGATTAGTGAACACCAAGCTGAATTGTTAACTCAGTTAGCAGAGGATTAATTAATACCAACCAGAATCTTGCAATTAATGCCTGATTATTTTGAAACTAACCATCACCAAACGCGAAACAATATTAATAAACAACTAAATTAAGACTATAACCACTTGTTTAAAAAAACAAAAAATATTTTTAAAACAATTTAAACATCCTGTCATCGAATATAAAAATCCAATCTAATACACTGTTGGCAAAATAAGTTAAAAACCATTAGAATGGAATCGTATTATTAAATGTCCCTATTATTTTCAATCAGTTAGCTTACGTATCGTGAAAAATAATTTTTATTCCTATTTTTTAATAGGCGTGGGTTTGGCTATTGCGACAACATCTAGTTATGGCAAGCAGTTTCAATCAACGCCAAAAAAGCATGTTTTTATAGCAGCCAAACAGGGCAAAAAACATACTATCAATACTAATAAACACGGAAAAATTAAAACTGAAATTCAGCTGTTCAAAAATTTAAATAGCAAATCAGCTAATAATAAAAAGAAACCAATAAAAGTACCTCCCTTATTTAATAGAAAAGGAAGTCACCAGCATCATAGACCTGAAAGAATAGTTCACTCTTTAGTTTTACCAAAAAGAAAAGAAGATTACTTGCAAGAAGCTGAAACAAGAGAACAAACAACTTTTATTGAAAGCTCTCCGCATATCCGAATCCACTCTTTGATTACCTCAACTAAAAATAATAGTGTTATCAATCAAACCAGTGACAGTGATAAAACAGAATCACTCCATCGATATATTACTACACATGGAATTATCAGAACTTCGTTATCTGCAGCTGGAGAAGAAGCAGGACTAACTGAAGAGCTCATAATAGCTTTAACAAACATTTTTGCTTGGGACATTGACTTTGCAAATAATCTTCATTACGGCGATCAATTTACCGTTGTTTATGAAAATAATAACTCTACTAACGGCGAACAAATTATTGCTGCAGAATTTGTTACCCAAGGTCGGATTTTGACAGCCGTTAAGTATAGCGACGAATTCGGCGGCAGTAACTACTACACTCCCGAAGGCAAGGCCATGCGCAAAGCATTTTTAAGCACCCCTGTTGACTTTATTCGGGTTAGTTCTCATTTTGATACCAACCGATTACATCCAATCTTAAACAAAATTCGTGCCCATAAAGGCGTTGATTACGCCGCAAGAATAGGAACTCCTGTAAAATCGACTGGAGATGGGATTATCGCCTTTATGGGCAACAAGGGAGCTTACGGTCAATTGGTAGTTGTCAAACATGGTGAACACTACGAAACAGCTTACGCTCACTTATCCAGCTTTAAAAAAGACTTACAGGAAGGCGACAGCATACAACAAGGAGAAATTATCGGATATGTTGGTCAAAGTGGCTTAGCAACAGGACCTCACTTACATTATGAATTTAGGGTAGACGGCATTCATCGAAACCCTGAAACTCAAGATTCAAGACAAGCGTTAACACTTATGGATGAACAACTAGTCGCGTTCAAGAATCAGGCTCAACCAATTTTATCAGAGCTCTATCACGCAAAAGCTAGGAACCAATTGGCTAGAAATCAAGACAGAACCAATTAAGCAGATGCCCGACCTTTACATTGGCTTGATGTCAGGAACCAGTATTGATGGTATTGATGCTGCATTGGTTAGTTTTGAAAACAGCACGACTCAATTAGTTGATTTTTTTTATCAACCCTTTGACGAAGAATTAAAAGTAATTATTCATAAATTTAGCCAAGCTCAATCATCAATAACATTGACCGAATATGGTGTATTGGATACTCGACTAGGTCATTTGTTTGCAGATACTGTTAACAACTTATTACTGACTGCTAAAATCGCCCCATCTACTATTAAAGCCATAGGTAGCCACGGACAAACTATTCATCACTGCCCCGACTTGGCAACACCTTTTTCCTTACAAATTGGTGATCCAAATATTATTGCCGAAAAAACAGGCATTACTACAGTAGCGGATTTTCGAAGACGTGACATCGCTTGCGGAGGTCAAGGAGCACCTTTGGTGCCTGCTTTTCACCAAAAAATATTTAGTGACTTCAATCTTAATCGATGTATTGTCAATATTGGCGGAATAGCCAATATCACTGTATTACCTGCTCTGAAAACAGCACCCGCCACTATTATTGGTTTCGATACTGGTCCGGGTAACACACTAATGGATCAATGGATACAACAACACCAAAAAATCGGTTTTGACAAAAATGGATCTTGGGCAAAAACGGGTAATATTCAATACGAACTAATCAAGCGATTAAAACAAGACCCTTATTTTCTAACACCTCCTCCAAAAAGCACCGGCAAAGAATATTTTTCATTAGATTGGCTACAAAAATATATTACCGATAAACATTATCCTGCAGAAAATATTCAAGCAAGTTTATGTTATTTGACAGCTATTACCATTTGTGAAGCCATCCAAAAATACGCTCCGAAAACAGAAGAGGTCTTACTTTGTGGCGGCGGTACACATAATCAGTATTTAAAAACACTCATTGAGGCAAATTTAAACTGTAAAATAGCTTCGACGTTAACATACGGCATCCATCCGGATCACGTAGAAGCTATTGCTTTTGCTTGGTTAGCCAGACAAACTATACATAATTTACCGGGTAACTTAAAAGAAGTAACAGGAGCAAATCATCCTGCGGTTTTAGGTGGAATTTATCAAGCCTAAAATTTTCTATGCGTAATTACGTGACAAATTACCTAACTAGAAGAAATTAAGCAGAAAAAGAAGATCCACATCCACAGGTTGTTGTTGCATTAGGATTACGAATAACAAACTGAGCACCCGACAAATCTTCTTTATAATCAACTTCAGCTCCAGCTAAATATTGAATACTCATCGAATCAATCAATACCGTCACACCTCCGTTTTCAACAGAAGTATCGTCTTCGTTCACCTCTTCATCAAAAGTAAAACCGTATTGAAATCCGGAACAACCACCGCCAGTAACATAAACTCTTAATTTTAGATTATCATTGCCTTCTTCAGCAATTAAAGTACTTACTTTGGCTGCAGCACTGTCGGTAAAAATAATGGGGGTAGACATAACTTACAATCACTCTATCAAAATCGTTTAACTAAAATTAATTATGACTTTCCATAGTGTTTTAGTCAACTAATCGGTTTTTATTTACTCATTTATCTTAAAGAAGCGTTTTTCTTTACAAAATCAACTCATGCTAAAATAGGTCATAAAAATAGCATTTGTTTATGCCACAATATTCTGGAAAGTTCATGCACAAACAATCCTCCCCCAAAGTCCCAAAGCAATCTGATCTTCTTTATTCTTGGATTGTTAGCCTGATTATGCTGATCATCATCACCGCTATGTTAATTGCAGGCTTAATGCTGAGTGACCATGATAAAACAATCCTCCCTGAGGGTCAGCGTATCCTGCTTAGAAGCATCTTATACGGCATTGCTATCATAACCTTCCCCATTACTAATTTAATTCGCTACATTCAGTGTCGTTTAAATCAGACAATACCAACAAATGCTAATGATATCCAAAACTCAGCAAAAAAACGCTACCTTATAACGGTGTGTGTCTCAATGCTATTAATGGGCATTATCAGCTCATTCGGTCTTATCCTGCTTATCTATGGAGATGGTACAAATACCCTTTATATTTTTATCGGTCTATCTGCTTTAGGAGTAATTTTATACCGCCCGAAAATGAATGAGTACTTGCAAATCGTTAAAATCATGACCGAAAAAAACACATCGTAATAGTACTAATTTTATTGAGACTGTACTGCCATTTTTAAAAACCAGTTATCAGCAATCTGTCCGTGCAACGACCCTAACTTATTTTGTAAATCATCCAATATCCGCCGTAATTGTAATTGCGTTGTATTTTGAGTACTAATCGCTTGAACATAGGCACTTAAATCCGATATTTTTTCTGGCAAACTGTCGTGATTAGGTAATTGATTAATACTGTGGGCGATTTCAGATAAACAATAAGTTACCGAGCTTGGCAAATTTTCATCATGTAATAAGAAATTAAGAATATCGTCTCCCTGTATACGGCTGCGCACATACTGTCGATACATCAATAATGCATTAAGTGAAGTTAAAATATTCATCCATAAAATGGTTTCATACTGGCGTAATTCATCACTACGAGATTCAGACAATAATAAGGAAGCTAAATCTAAAATACGGCTAGTCATATCAGCTCGTTCCAAATGCCTACCCAAACGAATAAACCTGTATGGATGATGATGACTCATATATCCTGATAGAAGCCCTGTGAAACGCTGACAACCCTTGAGAATTTCATTGAGAAATATTACCCGACTACGGCGATTAGCCACATTATCTAAATTTTTTTTGGCAAACAAATACATCTCATTGACTTGTTCCCAAGCTTCATCAGGCAACAATTCTCGGGTTGTCCTAATATTCTCACGCGCCGCACAGAGCGAAGAAAATAATGAACCTAAATAATTAGGATCGGCTAGTAAAAAACGCGTAACCGTCCTTTCATTAATAGTTTTATTTTTTTCCAAAAACTCTTGCTCAGAACCATTGATATGAATGAGCTGTTGCCAGCCCATTTCTACCCCTTTCGGTAAATCCATTAGCAAATTCATATGCACACTAACCAATTTGGCTGTATTTTCTGTGCGTTCCATATACCGCGCAAGCCAATAAAGGCGCTCTGCTGAACGAGATAACATTAGCTGTTCTCCATGTTAATAATCCAGGTATCTTTACTGCCACCACCTTGTGAAGAATTCACAACCAAAGAACCTTTCTTAAGGGCAACACGAGTTAAACCACCGGCAGTGACAAAAGTGTTTTCACCTTGCAAAATAAACGGTCTTAAATCAACATGCCTAGGCTCCAATCTGCCTTTGCACAATGTTGGTGCGGTTGATATCGATAAAGTTGGCTGACCAATATAATTTCGTGGATCTGCCAAAATCACTTTACGAAAAGCCTCTACTTCCTTATTGGAAGAATGGGGTCCGACAAGCATACCGTATCCACCCGATTCATTTGCAGGCTTTACAACCAGTTCAGCCAAATGCTCCATTACATAATCTAAATCAGCTTTATTACTGCACAAATAAGTTGGCACATTAGGCAAAATTGGTTCTTCATTTAAATAATAACGAATCATTTCGGGCACATAAGCATAAACAACTTTATCGTCTGCAACCCCTGCTCCTGGCGCATTAGCCAAGGCGACATTACCTGCCTTCCATGCGCGCATCAAACCTCGCACACCCAGTGCCGAATCTTTTTTAAATACTTCAGGATCAAGAAAATCATCATCAATGCGCCTATAAATAACATCGACTTTCTCAAGACCTTCTATAGTTCGCATATAAACACAGTCGTCCGACTTAACAATCAGATCATTACCTTCAACCAACTGTGCACCCATCTGACGTGCTAAATAAGCATGTTCAAAATAAGCCGAATTGTATATGCCTGGTGTTAACACCACTATTTGGGGATTATTATTTTTATAAGGTGCTATGGACGTTAACATATCCTGTAATTGGGTAGGATAGTCGTCAATAGGCATGATATTGATATCCTGAAGAAGTTCAGGAAAAACCCGCTTAGTAATCACCCTATTTTCCAGCATATAAGATACACCAGAAGGAACACGCAGATTATCTTCCAGAACATACATAATGCCATCTTTGTCGCGCACCAAATCAGTGCCACAAATATTAGCCCAAACATTATGCATCGGTTTCATACCAATGCATTCTTTACGAAAATTTTTAGAGCTGTTAATAGTGCTATCAGGAATCTTCCCTTCCTTGATAAAAAGCTGTTCACCATAGACATCACTAATAAAGTGATTTAAAGCAGCTAAACGTTGTTTTAAACCCTTTTCAATAATCATCCATTCTTTGGCATCAATTATTCTAGGAATAATATCAAAAGGCCAAGCTCTGTCGATATTGCCTTCATCACTATAAACCGTAAATGTTATACCCATTTCCATAATAGCTAATTCGGCAGCTATTTTGCGCTTATCTATATCTTCCTTATTTAGAGAATTTAAATATTGACATAAACTGTGGCTAACTGGACGTGACTGAAACTCAGAGTACATCAGTTCATCATAAGCAACATCGGTTTTATAATTTTCCCAGATTGATTTCATAGCTATTCTTAGGTTTATTTACTCTTTAAAATTTTATAAGCATGATTTATGCCATCACTCTAATAGCTATTTTTTGTATAATGACGTTACTAAAACCCTATACAGTATTTAATCACTTTTGAAACTGTACTCTTTTGGACTAAAGAGACCCAAATTAGTGCAATTAAAATTTAGAATAGAGATCGCAAATGGACAGCTAATACATCGCAACTAGCGTGATGCAATACATCATTAGCTGCTGAACCTAACAATAAAGCCAATCCATGACGACCATGAGAACCAATGACAATTAGATCAACTTTTTGCTGTTCTGCGAGCAGTGTAATTTCATTTTTTGGAACCCCCCATATTAACCATTGGTTTTCGACATCAATTGCAAACCGCCTACCTAGAGCCAGCAATTTATTTTTTTCAGATTCCAATAACGGATCACCAGAATCACTAACTAAATCGATGATAGTCCCATAGTTTGTATCAGGCATGGGAATATTATCCAGCACATGTACCATGCTAAGTTTTGCAGAATAAGCATTAGCAAGAGATTGAGCCTTTTGTGCTACGGTATATCCCTGTTCAGAAAAATCGACTGCCAATAAGATATGTTGGTAATTTTGCATCATTATATCCTTAGAAAATAAGCGTCCATTTTGCCAGAGAATGCAAACTACAATAACAAAAGTTTTTATTCACTCCACCTTTTAAACCAACTTGCTTCATCGGAATTGCCATGTATTTTCAAGGTATCAAAAAATCAATTGTAGCTCGTCCACTCAACAAAAAAAGAGCGAATCTAGGTAATATCCATCCCATACTAGCCCATATTTTTTTAGCGCGAAATATAAACAATCCCGTTGAACTAGAAAAATCTTTAGCTCTGTTACCATCACCGTGGTTACTATCAGGTATGGAAAACATGGTTAACGAACTTATTACCGCTCTTAAGAATAATAAACGCTTATGCGTAGTAGCGGACTTCGATGCCGATGGTGCCACAAGTTGCGCACTAGCAATTAAAGGATTACAGTTAATGGGGTTTGAATCAGTTAGTTTCATCGTACCCAACCGCTTTGAATATGGCTATGGTTTAACTCCTGAAATTGTTGAACTTGTTAAATTACAACAGCCTGACATTATCATCACTGTTGATAATGGTATTGCTAGTATTGAAGGTGTCCAAGCAGCCCAACATGCAGGAATCAAAGTACTAATAACAGATCATCACCTACCAGGACAACAATTACCTAACGCAACTGCCATTGTTAATCCAAATTTACCAAATGATCGTTTTCCGAGTAAATCATTAGCCGGTGTCGGCGTTATTTTCTATGTTTTAATGGCATTGAGAAGTCGACTTAGAGAACTTAATTGGTTTACCGAAAGAAATATACTTGAACCTAATCTCGGACAATTACTTGATTATGTAGCTCTTGGAACAATAGCAGACGTTGTCAGTCTTGACCATATTAACCGTATACTCGTTTATCAAGGTTTAATGAGAATTCGTACTGGAAATTGCCACGCAGGATTACAAGCATTAATTAATATCTCAGGGAAAAACTCACAAACAATTATCGCGACAGATTTGGGATTCTCGCTTGGACCACGTTTGAATGCAGCCGGACGAATGGACGATATGTCACTAGGGATTCAATGTTTATTAACCGATGACCCCAAGATTGCAAATATGATTGCGTCCCAATTGGATGAATTGAATAACGATCGACGTGAAATAGAAGGACAAATGAAAATCGAGGCAATGACCTTGCTTTCAGAAATGAACAACCTGAATGAACATCATTTACCCGCTGGTATTTGTTTATTCAATGCAAATTGGCATCAAGGTGTCATTGGTATTTTAGCCGCTCGAATCAAAGATCGTATTAACAGACCTGTGATTGCTTTTGCTCCAGCAGGAACAGACTTAATTAAAGGTTCTGCAAGATCAATTGCTGGTATTCATATTCGGGATATTCTCAATGATATTGCTACCAGCCACCCCAAATTATTAAGTAAATTCGGCGGTCACGCTATGGCGGCTGGATTAAGTCTAAAAATGCATGACTATCCTGCATTTGCCTTAGTATTCAACGAATTTGTCAGTAAACATCTAACTGATGTCGATTTAGAACAAAAAATATTATCAGATGGAGAATTATCTGAACAAAATATCACATTAGAATTTGCAGACTTATTACAACAGAGTAGTGTATGGGGACAAGGCTTTCCAGAGCCCATTTTTCATGGGACATTTGAAGTCATACAGTCACGTATTGTCGGTCAACGCCATCTAAAATTAGTCGTCCGTTTACAAAATGGACAAAAATTAATGGATGCCATCGCTTTTTTTATAGATCAACCAGAGCAATGGTTAGGATTAAGAGTAATAACTGCAGCCTATAAGCTGGATATTAATGAATATAAAGGACAACGTAACCTACAATTGATTCTACATTACTTAGAAAAAAACGCATAAAAAAGGGCGGATAAATCCGCCCTTTCATAATAAGATAACGACTTATTTTTTACTTTCAGCTGATTTTGGTTTTTCTTCAGCTTTTTTAACTTCTTCTTTAGGCTTTTCTTCTGTTGTAGCAGGTTTTTCTTCTACAACTTCTTCAACCGCTACACCTTTAGCAATTGTTTTACCTTTAGAATCTTTAATTTCTTCTTCAACAACGACTTCTTCAGTCACAGGTTGCTGAGCTTGAGCTTTTTCATCTTTAGGTTTTTCATCAGTCAATGGGATCAGTATTTCTACATTAGCAGCTTTACGCTTTTGTTCCAGCATATCTTGAATTTTCTTACGTTGCAGGAAAGGCAATAGTTGCTCTTTCACTGCTTCCAATGGAGGTGGTGTTTGAGTGCGAGAATCTTCACGCAAAATGACATGCCAGCCAAATTGGGTTTGTACAGGCGTTTTAGTATATTTGCCTTTTTCCAACGCCATAACAGCCTTAGAGAAAGGCTCGACCATCTGACTAGCCACAAACCATCCTAAATCGCCACCGTTTTGTGACTCTTTAGCATCCAATGAGTTTTTATTAGCTAATTTAGCAAAATCACCACCTTTATCAAGTTCGGCAATAATTTTTTTAGCTTCATCTTCAGTTTTTACCAAAATATGACGCGCTTTATATTCTACTGCGTTAGTTCCACCTACTTTAGAATCATATTCCGCTTTAACTTCTGCATCAGTGACTGGATTTGATTTCATAAAATCTTGAACATCAGCCTGAGTCAGCAGGGCTTTTTTAGTTTCATCAAGACGCTGAATCAAATCAGGCGATTTATCCAATTGTTTTTGGATCGCATCTTGAACCAAAATCTCACGTTGTACCAATTCTTCAACTATTTTTTCTTTTGGGAAGGCTTGACCCTGTCCACGCTCAGACAATTCTTTTTCCAAGTTTTCAAGAGTCGACTTCGCTATATATTTGCCGTTAACTACCGCAATAGCATCTTCTTTTTTAACAACAGGGCCATTATCAGCTGCTTTTTGATCACAACCTGTCACAAGGGCAGTGCCTACAACCAGCAGTGGGATAAATTTATTTTTCATTTACGAGTTTCCTTTTGTTTCTTCAGAGGGTGAGAGGGCATTAATGCCTAAGGCATGAATTTGTTGCTTCATCATGTCACCAAGTGCCTTATAAACCAGTTGGTGACGCTGTACCATTGATTTTCCTTCAAAAACGTCTGAAACTAGAGTGACATGATAATGACCGCCACCGCTACGTGCTCCAGCATGTCCTGCATGAGCGGCACTATTATCGATAATCTCTAATAAATCCGGTTTAAATGCGTCGGTTAACAGTTGTTTAATCAGTTCAGTTGTCATTGAGGGAACACTTTTTTGAATGGTTTAATAAGAACACTGGCGTATACACCGGCAGCAATATAGGGGTCCGCATCAGCCCATTGCTGAGCAGCTAACAAATTGTCAAATTCGGCAACAATTAAACTACCGGTAAACCCGGCTTGCCCGGGATCATTATTATCAATCGCCGGAAGAGGGCCTGCTAAAATTAAGCGTCCTTCATCTTGTAATTGTTGTAATCTAGCGACATGTGCGGAACGAGCCGTTAATCTTAACTGCAAACTATTTTCATTATCTGTACAAATAATGGCATAAAACACAAACTATTCCTCATTCTCTGGCACGTATTTATATAAAAAAAACATCTGGAAAACAATAAAAAGAACCATTAAAGCGGGCACACCGAATGTTTTAAAAGCAACCCAGTCATCCGTACTAAAATTGTACATTACATAAAGATTGATAAATCCAACACTGATAAAAAAGCCACCCCAGATAAAATTTAACCGTTTCCAAATAACATCTGGCAAAGTTAGACTCTTTGACATCATGCGCTCAACAAAAGTTTGATTACCTATAAACTGACTGCCTAAAAAAGCGACTCCAAATAGCCATTCAATAATCGAAAGTTTCCATTTAATAAATAAATCATTTTGCAAGTACAGCGTTGCCCCCCCCATAACGACAACCAAACCTAGAGTAATCCATTGCATAGATTCAACCTTACGATACCTGAACCAGGTATAGATAACCTGAATGACGGTTGCCACCATCACAACCGCCGTCGCAATGTAAATGTCGTAGAGTTTATAAGCAATAAAAAATAAGACTATTGGAAAAAATTCAAAGAGTTGTTTCATGATTTGGTGGCGTTAAATACAACAGATGATTAAGTTCTTGTAAAGCGAACTTAAATACGCTGTATTGTAAAATCATTACTTTAAAATGTACATGCTTACATAACGGTTTCTGCTAGAATAAGGAATTACTAGGAGAATTTATGGATAATAGCACCCAAGAATTAGAAGCTGCTACTTTTCGTCGTTTAATCGAACATTTACAGCAACACACTGAAGTCCAAAACATAGATTTAATGATACTTGCAGACTTCTGCCGTAACTGCCTTGCAAAATGGTACTCTGCAGCAGCGACAGAACGAGGAATATCATTAGACTACGAACAAGCAAGAGAAGTGATTTATGGTATGCCCTATTCTGTCTGGAAAGATCAGTTTCAACTACCAGCGACTAGCCAGCAAATGACCGCTTACGATGAAAAACAACAAAATAAAGCAAAAACTGAAACCTAAGGACTAATCATCAAGCAATATTAGATTTGCTGAACATTGAGTAATTATCTTTAATTAAAATTATGTCAGCTATCATACGATTTGATAAAGTCAGCATAGGTGTTGGCGACAAAAAAATACTATCTAACGTTAGTTTTACGCTTAATTCTGGAGAAAAGGCAGTCCTTTGTGGCTTGTCTGGCTCAGGTAAAAGTACCGTTCTAAAAGCCATACTAGGCTTACAATCCATATCACAAGGTGCTATTTACTTTCACCAAGTACGACTAAGTTCCAGTAATATTGCAGAAATACGCCATCAAACTGCTTACATCGGTCAAGAGCCACTATTAGCCGCTGACAATGTACACGATGCGCTACTATTACCATTTCAATTTAAATCTCATCGCGCCAATACACCTTCTAACGAACAAATTCACAATATACTCGCGCAATTAAATCTTAATCCAGACATTTTAAATCAACAAAGCAGTCATCTTTCCGGTGGCGAAAAACAGAGAATCGCACTTGCTCGCGGCTTTTTATTAGGAAAGAAAATATTTCTGCTTGACGAAGTAACCAGCGCTCTGGATAGTGAAAACAAATTAGCTCTTTACAATATTTTAGATAATCAAGAATTAACGATTTTGTCTGTTGCCCATGATCGCGATTGGATAGATCGTTGCCAATCTGTTTTAGAATTAGAATCAGGTCAGTTAATACGGATAAGCCAACGTGACAACACTTGATATTGCCCTACCACAAATGGTGGTACTTTATGGACTCTGCCTGTTACCTTGGTTATTGCTTTGGTTGATTGGATTACGACTTAGTCGAGATGTGATCATCGGCATTATACGGATGAGTATTCAACTAGCTTTGGTTGGTTTTTATCTAAAAACCTTATTTGCGGCTAATGACCCGCTACTCAATACATTATGGATACTAGTGATGATTATCATTGCTGATTTCAGTATCTTACAGAGAGCTGGATTGAAAACTCGCTATTTTATCTGGTCAACTTTAATCGCCATTAGTGTCAGTACAGTATTCTCAGCGATGTATCTAGTCATACTGGTCATTCAACCCAATAATTTTTATGATGCCCACTATGTTATTCCATTAGTCGGCATGATTCTGGGCAATTGTCTCCAAGGTAATGTTATTGCCTTGGAGCGTTTCTATTCAAGCCTACACAAAAATGAATCGGAATACATGACTTTCCTACTGTTGGGCGCAACTCGTTGGGAAGCGGTTCGACCCTATTACCAAGCAGCTATTAAAGCAGCCATTAGCCCAACCTTGGCAGGTATGTCAACAATGGGGTTAGTCTCTTTGCCCGGTATGATGACTGGACAAATTTTGGGGGGAAATGAACCCTGGTTAGCAGTCAAATATCAAATAGCAATAATGATTTGTATTTTTACCAGTACTACATTAGCTTGCATCATTAATTTAAAACTCAGTTTACAAAATGCTTTCAATAATTATGATATTTTGAAAGCCGATGTCATTAAATTTAAAGCAAAGTAGTACATTTTTGCAAAATAAAATGTACTACTGAATACCACTTTTAACTGGACAATTGCCCAGCTACCCAATCAGCAACACCTGATAAAGCGGCTTCCAAGCCAGCAGGATTAGTTCCGCCTGCTTGAGCCATATCGGGTCGTCCACCACCTTTTCCACCTACTTGGGTTGCAACATAATTAACTAAATCACCGGCTTTAATTTGTGTCATTCTATCTTTAGTAACACCAGCAATCAGACTGACCTTATCACCCTCTACAACCGCTAAAACAATCGCGGCGCTACCCAGTTTATTTTTTAACTGATCCACCATATCCCGTAATGATTTAGGATCAACGTTATCCAATTTAACTGCCAAGACCTTCATCCCAGAAACATCAACAGCCTGATTACTCAGTTCATCACCCGCTGAACTTGCCATTTTTGCCTGTAAGCGTTCCAATTGCTTTTCAATATTTCTATTTTTTTCCAACAATTGCTCAACTTTCTCAACCGCTTTTTCAGGCGAACTTTTCAGCAAACCAGCTACAGCCAATAAAACTTGTTCTCTACCTGACAACCACTCTAAGCAACCTTCACCAGTAACAGCTTCTATGCGTCTTACACCTGCGGCAACACCGGTTTCACTAATAATTTTAAAACAGCCAATATCACCGGCTCTATCAACATGAGTTCCTCCACACAGCTCTGTAGAGAAATTCCCAATTTTTAATACCCTAACTTCATCACCGTATTTTTCACCAAATAGAGCCATCGCTCCCTCAGATACTGCATCCTCTTTTGCCATGATTTGAGCAGATACGGATTGATTGAGACGGATTTGCTCATTCACTATTTTTTCCAGTAGAGCAATCTGCTCTGGCGAAACCGGCTCAAAATGTGAAAAATCAAAACGTAATCGCTCTGAATTAACCAACGAACCTTTTTGCGTTACGTGATCACCTAAAATTTGACGTAAAGCCGCATGTAATAAATGTGTAGCAGAATGATTAAGCTCAGTTGCATGACGATGCTGGGCATTAACACTCGCTGAACATAACTGACCAACGGTTAAACTGCCACTATTAACTTTGCCTTTATGCAAAAATAATGTTCCACCCTGTTTTTGCGTATCAAAAACTGAAAATACTGCATCATCGGCAATTAGCTGTCCACAATCTCCAGCTTGCCCACCTGATTCGGCATAAAAAGGCGTTTTATCTAAAATAACTATACCTTCTTCATTTTCCTGCAATTTTTCTACCGATTGCCCCTGATGGTACAAAGCAACAATAGAAACTTGATCATCAAGATGTTCATAACCAGTAAACTCAGTTTGACTGTTGACGGTGATGTCTTGATCATAGTCAGCAGCAAAATTGCTAGCAGAACGGGCACGCTGGCGTTGAGCAGTCATTGCTAATTCAAATCCATCATAATCAACCGATAATTGCTGTTCTCTAGCAAAATCAGCGGTTAAATCAACCGGAAAACCATAAGTATCATAAAGCTGAAAAACGATGTCACCCGGGATCACAGTGCCTTCCAGTTTAGTGACACACGCTTCCAATATCTTCATACCCTGACCAAGAGTTTCTGCAAAACGCTGCTCTTCCTTTTTTAATACCCTTTCAATTTGAGGCTGAGCATTTTTTAACTCGGGATAGGCATCACCCATTTCTTCAACCAACGGTTCAACCAATTGATAAAAGAAAATATCATGAATCCCCAGTCGATAACCATGACGTATAGCGCGACGAATAATACGTCGCAAAACATAACCTCTGCCTTCATTAGATGGCATAACGCCATCAGCAATCAAAAACGAACAAGAGCGAATATGATCAGCAATCACCCGCAAAGAGCTATTATTGAAATCGCTAATTTTTGCCAATACAGCAGCCGATGACAATAATTTTTGGAATAAATCTATTTCATAATTGCTATGCACGGATTGCATAATGGCAGCAATACGCTCCAACCCCATTCCGGTATCAACTGAGGGTTTTGGTAGCGGCGTCAACGTGCCATCGGCAGCGCGGTCATACTGCATAAAAACGAGATTCCAAATTTCAATATAGCGATCGCCATCTTCATCAGGACTGCCCGGAGGTCCTCCTGCAATATGCTCACCATGATCATAAAAAATCTCAGTACAAGGACCACATGGACCGACATCACCCATTGACCAAAAATTATCTTTGGTGGCGATTCTTGAAAAACAGTTAGGATTAACCCCTATTTCGTTAAGCCAAATGGCTTCGGCTTCCTTATCTTCAGCATACACCGTAACCCATAATCTTTCGACTGGAAGCCCAAGTTCCTGAGTTAAAAACTCCCAAGCATAATGAATGGCTTCTTTTTTGAAATAATCACCAAAACTAAAATTACCCAGCATTTCAAAAAAAGTATGATGACGTGCTGTATAGCCTACATTCTCTAAATCATTGTGTTTACCACCAGCACGAACACAACGCTGGCTACTCACGGCAGTGTTATACGAACGTTGTTCACGACCTAAAAACACGTCCTTAAACTGAACCATACCAGCATTAGTAAATAACAGTGTTGGGTCGTTAGCAGGAATTAGTGAACTGGAAGGCTGAATACTATGTCCACGCTGCTGGAAAAATTCAAGAAAAGCGGCGCGCAACTCTGCGCTAGTCATTTTTTTCATCATTTGATTAATTGAGACAGAAACTTAAGAAATTTATCGTTATTGCAGTCATACTTTCGTGATATCTTTAAAACCCACTTCGCCAAAGATTTCTACCATAAAGCTCGGTAAATAAATTATTAATCATGGCTGTAGAAAAACCTCTCTGCAACAAGAAGCGGTTACGTTTTGCTAATTCAATGACACTTTTGGGATGGTTATCCTGATATTTTTTAGCATAAACTTGAGTTAAATGCGCTTGCCAGCTATCCGCTACAGATAACAAAATATCATCAAGATTAACTTCCGTTATGGCATTGCGATTCAATTCAAAGGCAATCACAAGGGGACCATACCCTTTACGAATTTGCTCTCTGATATAACTTTCCGCATAGCGGCTATCACTTTGCCAACCCTGCTCTGCTAACTCATTAAGCACCGGTAAAATATTATCTCGATTAAACCCTTTTAATCGCAATTTATCGACCAATTCTTCCCGACTGTGCTCTCTTCTTGCCAGTAGCCGTAAGCAATTGGTTTTTATCTGTTTAGCTACCGCGTCCACAAAACACTTCGTTATTCTTCGTCAAGATCAAAGTCTTCTATAAGAAGCTCATCAGACTCTGGTTTAACCTTCAGTTTAGCAAAAGCAACTTCTCTAATTTTAGATTCAACTTCCTTAGCTTTTTCAGGATGTTCTTTTAAAAAAAGCTTGGCATTATCCTTACCTTGTCCAATTTTTTCATCGCCATAACTATACCAAGAACCTGACTTTTGAATGAAACCATATTTCACGCCCAAATCGACTAATTCGCCAGTAAAAGAAACGCCTTCGCCGAATAAAATTTCAAACTCAGCTTCTTTAAAAGGCGGTGAAACTTTATTTTTAACTACTTTAACTCTGGTTTCATTACCAATAATTTCGTCGCCCTTTTTAACAGAACCAATGCGACGAATATCCAGTCGAACCGACGCATAAAACTTTAGCGCATTACCACCGGTGGTTGTCTCTGGACTACCAAACATAACCCCTATTTTCATACGAATCTGATTAATAAAAATAACCAAAGTATTAGAGCGTTTGATATTAGCCGTTAACTTTCTCAGAGCCTGTGACATTAACCGAGCCTGTAAACCCATATGAGAATCACCCATATCGCCTTCAATCTCAGCTTTTGGCGTTAAGGCGGCTACCGAATCAATAACAACAATATCAACAGAGCCTGAACGCACTAGCATATCGGTTATTTCTAAAGCCTGCTCACCGGTATCTGGTTGAGAAACCAATAAATCATCAACATTGACACCAATTTTTTCAGCGTAAATAGGATCTAAAGCATGTTCAGCATCGACAAACGCAGCAGTCCCACCTAACTTTTGCATTTGGGCAATCACTTGCAAAGTCAGTGTCGTCTTACCCGATGACTCTGGACCGTATATTTCTACTACTCGACCACGTGGTAATCCGCCACAACCTAGAGCGATATCCAACCCCAATGACCCTGTAGAGACAACATCAATGTCGCGGGATGTCGTTACATCACCCATACGCATCACGGAGCCCTTACCGAACTGTTTTTCTATCTGCATCAATGCGACACTGAGAGCTTTCTTTTTGTTTTCATCCATTTATTAAGGCCTATAGAGGTTGTACCACCAAAGAGTGGCTAGGTAGAAAAAGAAATAGCGTAAAATCAAAGAACTCTATTATTACATACGGTGGATTGCTTGGGGTAGTGTTGTTTAACTACGTAGCAAAGCAAATTAACAGTATTACTCCGCTTTTAATAGCAGATTAATTGAATACTTGATAATACCATTGAGTGCGTTTATGCTTTTTATTTAAAAATCTGATTATACGAAAACTTACAAAATGTCGTCTCAAACTATTGCTATTTTCGGTGAAGTTTTGTTTGATCAATTCCCAGACGGCCAAGTGCTTCTTGGTGGTGCTCCTTTCAATGTAGTGTGGCATCTTACCGCATTAGGAGCGAATCCTTGTTTTATTAGTCGAGTAGGAAATGACGATTTAGGTCATAGCATTTGCGAAGCAATGCAATACTGGGGTATTGCAACCAATCAACTACAAATAGACCATCAGCATCCAACAGGAACTGTTACTGTCAGCATTCATCAGGGGGAACCTGAATATGCTATTCTCGATCAGCAAGCCTATGACTTTATTGATACCAAACAACTAGACCACAACCCAGATTACGCTATCATCTATCACGGTACACTAGCAATGCGCCATGCTATCAGTGCTGAAGCACTGGATAACCTTATAGCCAGCACTGATTGCAAGATTTTTATTGACGTAAATTTACGAGCACCTTGGTGGCATTTAGAAACAGTTGAGCGTTTGCTACAAAAAGCTAATTGGGTCAAACTGAATCAACAAGAATTAAAAGAATTGTCTCCAAAAAACGGAACTGTCACGACTTTAATGCAATGGTTTATAAGCCATTATCAACTGGATTTATTGATAGTGACCTTGGGTAATCAGGGGGCGATTGCCTTAAATAATAAAGATGAGTGGGTCAAAGTAGCTCCCGAACAAGAATTGAACGTCATTGACACAGTGGGTGCAGGTGATGCTTTTGCTGCCATTATATTATTGGGGCTACAGCAAAATTGGTCTTTAGAAAAAATAATGTGCAGAGCCCAAGAGTTTGCATCCGCCTCGGTTACGCAACAAGGCGCTATCAGTAAAGATACTGATTTTTATCAGCCATTTATTACCGATTGGCTATTAAATACAACAATAGAATAATGCCTTATTAAGACAACATAGTAATAACCAGTTCCGCCATCCGTTTAGAAGCCCCTCCTTGTCCTAACTTTTGCTTAACTTCAGCCAGATTTGCACGCATAGTTTCCATATAACTGGAATCATTTAACAACAACAACATTTCAGCCGCCAATTGTTCAGCCGTGGCTTCGTGCTGAATAAATTCTTTAACGATACTACGACCAGCAATAATATTCG
>Ga0214192_1000398_pt1 | contig 27303 bp, 23 predicted proteins | sample TroBogEpilimnion_44_FD_153030 | JGI IMG/M metagenome (GOLD analysis project Ga0214192, IMG submission 153030) | Freshwater microbial communities from Trout Bog Lake, WI - 29JUL2008 epilimnion | ecosystem: Environmental > Aquatic > Freshwater > Lake > Epilimnion/Euphotic zone | place: Trout Bog... | reverse complement strand
GGCGAGGGCGCATTGGAAAAACTGCCGGCTGTGAAGGCCGCTGCGGAGAATAAAGTGGCCTTCCAGCAAAGCGCCGGAGTCACGAAAAACCTGCATTACATCAGCTTCAGTCATAAATTCACTCTTTAATCCATCCGTTCCAATCCGTGATCATTGCCACCAGACAGGGGTGCGAGGGACGTTGTGTCGGCCATTGATTTTTCAACCGGCCGTGGACTGAATCTTTCCGATAACCGGCAGAATGATTCGCCGCATGCCCCAGCCCCTATGGAATCGGGTTTCCATGAGAAATAGAAACTTGATTCCGCCCAAGATCGCTTTCGGCCAGGAACATTTTATCAATGAGACAGACTTATCATCCAATTCATCCGAGCATAATAACGCTCATGGCAACAAATTCGAAAGATCTGAAAAAATTTGAGCCCCATTGGGATTGAAAAGCAAGTAGAAAGAAGGGGCATCTGCCGCCCAGCGGTTCACACTTCTCCAAAAATGCATGCGAAAACGGGGGCATGACAAAACGTCATGAGGTGGATGCGCTGAGCCGAGTGTTGTCGAGCGTTGTGAAAACAACGCCTGGCACAACCCGCCTGCCACGGTTTGGCGTATCAATCCACGAAGCACCGGCTGGCCGCCTCCCTGCCTGGGTCCCTTCCATGTCCTCCCTCCCGATGACACCCGAACGGGGCGGCCAGCCGGTCGGCACGGGCGGACGCGAATTTCAAGCAAGTTGAGCCAAAACTTCCATTGATCGAAATGAAACCCATTACCCAACATCGCAGCCGGATCACCCAGGAACGGGTGCAACTGAGCATTCGTGCGCGGTTTAATCCGATTCCCTCGCTGACACCGAGATTGCTGGGGTCGTATCTGGAATCCTTCCGGCTGGGTTACTTCCGGAACCTGGCCATGACCTGGGATGCCATGGAGCGGCGGGACTATCAATTGCAAGCAGTCGCACCCCGACGGAAGAAATCGGTGGCGCGCAGGGGATTTGAAATTTTGACGGTGGAAGACTCCACGGCGGCACGGGAACAAAAGGAGGTGCTGGAATATTTTTACAATCACCTGACCGCGATGAATGCGCTGGAAGAAAATGAGACGGGCGGATTCGGGTTGCTGGTGCGGCAGATGATGGATGCGGTGGGGAAACGGTATGCGGTGCATGAAATCCTTTGGCAACCGGGTTCACGACTCACGGCGCAATTCCGGTTTTGTCCGTTGTGGTGGTTTGAAGGAACGCAGGGGCGGTTGAGATTTTTGACCAGTGAATTTGCCATTGCGGGCGAGGAGTTGGAACCTGGCGGATGGCTGGTGACGGTGGGTGATGGCATCATGGAAGCGTGCAGCATTGCCTATATGTTCAAACATCTGCCGCTGCGCGACTGGCTGGCGTGCTGCGAGAAATTCGGGATGCCGGGAATCGTGGGTCGTACGCAGGCAGGCTTTCAATCCAAGGAATGGAATCAGTTCGTGGAGGCGGTGGAGGCCTTTTCGCAGGATTGGTCGGCGGTGTTTGGCACGGGCAACTCGGTGGAATTGATCCAGCCGAAAGGCGGTGGTGACGCTCCGTTTGCGCCGCTGGTGGAAAAAATGGATCGCGCCATCACCACGCTCTGGCGCGGAGGCGACCTGGGAACCATGAGCTCGCGTCACGCGACAGGGGCGAGTTTGCAATTGGAGGAGACGCACATCCTCGAAATGGACGATGCCCAAATGATCCAGGAAACGCTGACGACCCAGGTGAGCCGGCGGGTGTTGGAATATTACTTCGGGGACGCACCGGCGCTTGCCTATTTGAAAGTGCGGACGGCTGACGTTCGCGACACGACTCAATCACTGGCGGTGGATCAATTTCTATTGCAATCGGGCGTACCACTTTCGGTGAAGGACGCTTTGGAACGTTATGAACGCGCGGCACCGGAGAAGGGTGAGGCATTGATGAAACCGTTGGCGGTGAAGGTGCAGGAACCCATTCAAGGAGCTGAAACGAAAGGACAACCCTAAGTATGGAGCGTGAAGAGATGCAAGAGGTGAACCTGTTGGCGGAGTTTGAGAATGGCCTTTCGCTGGATGGGGATGGCTGGGCGCAACTGGCGCCTTTCGGGGATTATCCGGGACAGGCGCTGGTGGAAGATCCAACGGTAGGATGCGTGCGGAAGTTTCAGGCGATTCAACGTTTGGACCCACAAGCGGCTTCCGAGATGGTGAGGAATTTTCATTCGCCGTGGAGTCGGTTGAGACGCTATTTCACCGGTTGCCCGATTTATGTGGGACATCCGGATGCCCCGGGATCGCGCTATGCGACACCCGCTTCGCCCATGGGAATGATTGTGGACATGGAAGTGCGCGGGGACGGGCTTTATTGCAAACCGGTGTTCACCGAAGAAGGAGGTTCGCTGGTGAAAAAGAAAACCTACCGCGCTTTTTCGGGTCACTGGACTGCACGGGAAATCGGGGTGCAAAAAAAGGACGGCGCGCTGTTGAAACTTTTCCGGCCCGAACGATTGAAATCAGCGGGGCTGACCAACCATCCCAATCTGCCGGTTCACTATTTAAACGAACAAACCAAGGAAGAAAACATGAACAAAGAAATCGTAATCCACTTTCTCGCGAGCCAGGGAATCCAACTGACGAATCAGGCCAACGATCAGGAATTAAAAGCTGCATTGGAAACACTGGGCACCCGACTTGTCCGTGCGGAAACCACCCTGGCCGCGAGCACACTCCAAATCGAAGCGGCGCGGGCGGATCTGGTGAATGAACGCCAAAGCCACGCCAGCACACTGATTCAATCCGCCATTACCGCAGGAAAACTGACGCCGGCGCAAAAGGCGGACTGGACGGAAAGGTTCGCAGCAGACTTTGCCAATACCGCCAGGGAACTCGAAGCCCAACCGGGACTCTTCAAGACGAAGGCGATGAGTGCGGATGCCGCGAAGCGCAAGCTGGAGACGGGGAGTGTTTCGGCCCGGCGACAAGCGGTGGAATCGCTGGTGCGGGCGGAGATGATTTCCAACGGAGGCCATTACGACGCGGCATTTCAGGCGGTGCAGCAGGCCTACCCCGCTTTGTTTGAATCCATGAAACAACCCGGCAAAGACACTTAACCTTCAGTTCCAACCAAGTCATCAAAACAAACCAAAACCAAATCCAAAAGCAAATAACATGAGACACGTTTCAAAACTATTCCCAACAACATCCCTCGCTTCGAAGCGATCCGGGAGTCGTGCGCACTTCTGCAACATTGCGGAAGGCCAGGCCATCACGGGCAACAAATCATATCTTCCCGATTTCGCCATCGCGAATCGCCACACGCTGGTGGTGCCCGGAAGTTCGCCCTACAACATTGCACCCGGTTCGGTGAACACGGAGATTCCTCTGGGGATCTGCACGGACTCGGCGGAAGCCACGGGCCTGGATGTGCCGGTGAATGTCGCGCTGCTGGGATGTTCACGGGGGACATTAAAAGTCCTGCTCGGCGGAACGGTGAACGCAGGTGATTTCCTGCAATCCAACGGCGACGGCACGGCGATCAAATTGATCACCACCACCGGAACCTTTTACATCGTGGGTCGCGCGCTGCAATCCGGCGTGGCGGGCGATACCATTGAGTTCGCGCACACTTTTCCCTTGAAGATCGTCAATCCCTGAACCTTTTTTCCCTAAAACTGAGTCAACCCCTTCGATGCCTAAATTATCACCGAAATGAAAACTGAATTACAGACTTATACCCCGCCCGAAATTCGACCCGACACCGGTTCCGGCTATGAAGCCGGGCAGGTGCTTTTCGCGAATGATTCGCGATTTTTGGAAACCTATTTCTCCGAACCGCTGACCAGTTATGCGGTTGGTTGGAGAGATCCCAACAACATCCAGGGCACACTGGATTTCATTGCACCGCCCGTCCAGGTGGGACGGAGATTTGAATGGAAGCAGGCCGTGAATGCGGAGGAATTTCTTTCCGAGACCATTGATGACCAGCGCGCCATTGGATCCGATTTCAAGCGGGTGGAATACACCGCGAAAGATGTGACGGACAAGACCCTGAACAAAGGTCTGACCTACATTGCGGACCTCGACAACGTCAGTGGCGTCACATGGCAGAATGACAAGGTGGCCAAACTGCTTCGCCGGCTTTACCGGAATGAGTTGCGTCGCGCCATGACGGCATTGAACACGGCGGGCACGAACACAAACCTAACCTGGGACACCACCGCCGGCAAGAATCCAGACCAGGATTTGAAAAACGACCTGATCACGGCGGCCTCGACCACCGGCATTCGTCCGAACCGGATTCTTTATGGAGACACGGCCTTCAACAAGCGCGGGCTTTGCTATGAGTCGCAGAGCGGGGCTACTGCGTTTGCCCAAGTGGCGGCGATGGATTTGAAACAACTGGCGAGTCGGTTGATGGTGGATGAAGTGCGGCTGAGCCGGGAACGGTATCAGTCCAGTTCGACGGCGAAATCCGAGATTGTGTCCAACCTGGTCTTTGGTTTTTACGCTGAGGACGGGGTGGACACGGAGGACCCGACCAACATGAAACGGTTCGTCTCGAGCTTCAGCGCGGAACAGGGAGGCGGTCTGGTGCGCGTGTATGTGCAGCAACTGAGCTCCAAGCTGGTCTCCATCACGGTGGAACATTACTCCAAGATCGTGGTGACCTATGCGGCGGGCATCCGCAAGTGGACCATCAGCTAACCGGTACTTCCCATGACCAACTGGATCACCCTTCAACTTGCGGACTTGAACAACTACCTGGCCGCGCCGCAGGTGCATGCGCTGGAAACAGCGGCACTGGCGGCCGGCCAGTCGGGGCGGTTCAACGGAATCATGACGGACGTGGTGCGTCGCATTCGGGTGAAGATCCAGGGCAACCCGCGCATCCTGGTGAGCGCCACGGATGCGACACTTCCACCGGAACTAAAATGGGCGGCCTGCTTGTTGATTTTGGAATCCATGCAGGCCGCACTTCCGGGATTCAAACTCAGCGACGACCAACGCTCGCAAGTGTCGCGGGCGGAAGAGCAGTTGCGGCGAATCTGTGATGGATTGGAGCCGGTGACCTTGCCGAACGATCCATTGGTTCCGACGGATGTTCAGCGCGGCGGGCAGGTTCAGCTGGTCACGCGCAGCCGGAAGATCGTGAGCCGTCGACAAACCCGCACGCTTTGATCCAAACCATCCACCCCCATGAGCATCCTCGCCTCGCTTCAGCAACAAATCAGTGATCGCATCCAGGCGGATCCGATGTTTGCGCACGTTCCCGTGTTCACGGAACGGATCAAGGAATTGCAAAGCGAGATCAACCTGGCGTTGGGGCCATTAAATGGTTGCACAGGGAGAAGCGGGTTGGTGGTGGTGGTTTTGACGCCGACAGCGAATGCCAGTTTTGGCGAGGTGTTTGGACCGTTCTTCGATGACATTCGCATCACGGTGAAGCTATTGGAGAACGTGACGCAGAATCAGGATTCCCTGACTGGAACGGGCATTCCAGCGGTGGCAGCGGCGGAAGAGATTTGCGGACTGCTGCATCAGTTCATGCCGGAGGGTGCAGGAAGTCCTGTCTTGGTGCGCAAGCCGACGATCACGCTGGCGAACGATCCATTGAACCTGGTGTATCAATGCCATTTCCGGACCTCGGGTGGATTGCGAAATGTGCCGCCTCAGCTGGCATTGCCGGTGTGCACGCAGCAAAACGGTTTGCTAACCATGAGCTGTGCCACCTCGGGCGCGGCGATTTTTTACAGTTTGGATGGAAGCGTACCTTTGCCTCGAAATCCGATGGCGTTTCTTTACACCGCACCGGTGACATCGGTGCCCGGGGTCACCTTGAAAGCGAGGGCATTTCTGGCGGGATATTTGAACAGTGAAATTGCGGTGGCGACTCTTTAGACACGACGAGGTTTACGCGGCAGGCGCCATTGCAGGAGGATTTTTATGAACAACGGCATCATTTTACCCAACATCATCACCGGCCCGGCGGTTATCCGGTGGAACGGCAAAACCTTTTACTCCAAGAACGGAATTGAGGTGCACTTTCGTCGAGAGACGTTTCGGGTGGAAAGCGACGGTCAGGGAACGGTTGACGAACGGGCGCGGTTGCAATTCACGGAAATTCGACTCACGCCGGATGGTCAGGTGGGTGCCTTGGACAAATATTTTCCCTACACCATGGATCGCGTTGGCACTTCCATCTTCGGAACCACTCCGCAGCCTCTGGTGATCCAGACAAAATTTGGCGGGGCAAACAACACGGGTCAGGCGATCACCTATCCCAGGGCAGCGGTGAGTGCGTTGCCGGTGTTAAGGCTGAAGCCCGCGGAAACATTGTTTGGTCCAATGAATTTTACCGCGCTGGGAGTGCCAATAATCCAACCCACTGCTCCGAACGCATGGCAAAGCATCGTGGATCTGGCGTTCGCCGATACGAGCTTTGACGAAACCAGTTTGATCACGGACACCTACACGGCGTCGTATGGAGCTGCTCCGTACAATGCGATGGGCTCGGTCTCGGGTTTTGAATTTGCGGTGGCAATGGAGACGGTACGCATCGTGGCGGATGATTATGGGTTGGTGGATTTGATTTTAAAATCGATGACGGCGGGGGTGAAGTTTGCTCCTGTCAATCTCACCGAGCCGCAGGTGTATGAGCTGCTGGCGAACCAGGGAGCCGAATGCGTATTGCCGGGACAATCGCTCAGTAAAAACAATCTGAACCTTGTCATCACGGGAAGCGGGAACGCTGCGCGCACGCTGACTGTCACCCTGAACAATGCCGGGCCCAAGCAGGCGGGGTTTAGCTACAATTCGACCCGGCACCGTTTTGAATCAGTGGAATTCACCAGCAAACGCACGTGGTCCAACGGCACCGCCAATCCACTCTTTCAACTGAAACTGGTTTAACACGGGCATGACCATCACACTTTTCTGGATACCGGCGGGAGCCTTGCGGCCCAAGTCATTTGTGCTGGCGGATTCACCTGCGAACATTCCCATGAACCGGTTTCGCTTGACGGGAAATCGCATGACCCAGGCGGTGCGATTCTTTCGCGGTAACACGGTGAGCATGAAAGATCGCGGAAATCGAAAAGCCACCGTGACTTTTGAGACCTCGCGATTGTTTGGAAGTTCACTCGAAGCGGAGTCGTTCCTCTTGATGCACGAGACGCAATTTCCAGGGCTGTTCCTGGCAAGATTCACCTCTGGAACGGGCAGCGCCACCGTGAGCTTTTATCTTGCTAATGCGGTGTTGGAATCAATGAGCAGTCAAATCACGGGCTGCACCACGAGACACAGTTACAAGATCACCGGAGGTGCCATGAGCCTTACTTCAGGCTGACCGTGAGTCGGCACAATTCAAATTGAAATATGATAACCATCAACGGAATAATTTTGGATGCCAGTGGCACGCCGGTGCAGGGGGCGACGATTCATTTCCTGAGTTTGAACACCCCACTCGCCGCAGCGGGGAAGATCATCGTCAATTCCGACATTGCGTTGATCACGGGTGCGGATGGAAGTTTTCAGACGCCTTTGGAAGCGGGCGGTTACCAGGTGCAAATCGTCAGCGGCGATAAGACGAGTTTGTTTCAAATCGCGGTACCCGATGGCACAGGCGGCGCAACCCTGGACACGCTGATCACCACCAGTCTCGCTTATGCGTACCTCCCGCCCGGCTCGGTCTGGAATGGAACCTGGCCCGGAGCCAATTGCCGGGTGATGGCGGGGTTGGGACTTCAAATCTTTAACAACGACACCGCGCTCTGGCACACCTTGACGATTTCCGGAAACCCGCCGCAACTCGGTTTCGACGCGGGAACCACCTGAAAACCATGCCCCTGAAAAACCATCCATGAAAATCCTCCCCCTGTTTTACCGGCTTCTGTTCCTGGCATTGCCATGCGGAATGTTCGCCCACGCTCTTTATGCCACATCCGCCACCAACGCGGTAATCAGCACAACGCGCGTATTGAGTATCAATGGCAACGGCGTTCTTTTGGCGCCCACAAGTTTTTGGTCGGCCAACTCAAATGGCATACTATCCGTGGTTGGCAATGTGGCATCCGCCGCCAGTTCCACGAACACCACCGGAACGATTCTCTTGAACAACAATGCGGTAAACCTGACCAACCTGTTCCTCGCACACAATCTTGTGCCCACCAATGCGTTGTTCGACAATGGAAATGGTCCGCTGGGTGCGACGGCGTTTGCCATGCCCATTTTGCCAACCAACCAGCTTTACTATGTTTATTACACAGGCGATCCGTCGAATGGGGAGGGTCTGGGCTATGTTGTCGGCGGAACGGCTAACGCGATTACCCCCATCACGCCGGTGAATGGCAATTCGTATCAGAGCGGATTGTTCAGTCTCGCAGGGGTGACCCAACCGGTTTACATCTACAATGCGGATAATCCACCTCCGGCAGGAGCACCGGTCACCACCGCCATTTATGCGGTGCCCACCAACAAAATTCAAGCCGGCGCGTTTGGAGGGACTTTTGATGGATTGATTTCGAGTAATTCCAGTGTTCCCGACTCGGCGTTTTCCACCAATGTCCTGTTGAAAGGAAAATACCTGTTCAGCTTTGCCGACTCCAGTGCGGAGGCGAATTGGATCACCAGTTGCAACACGATGCATGGGAGCACGCTCAATATCATGGCCTCCGGCACAAAGGGCTACGCAGACATCAATTTCTTCACCGGACCGGATCTCAGGGGAGCGATGGGTTGCGGTGTGGAAAGAACCAACCAGTGGCCCTACAACCAGCCTTACTGGGAATGTTACGGGGGCAATTCCTTCGCGTGGGTGCAGTATGGCCTGGGGATTTTCGGATGTGTGAACGGGGTGAACGGGGATTTCCAGTGGTTCGCCAATCACAACAACATGGATGGAAGCGGGAGCAACACGGTGTTTTTTGAAACCGTTCGATCCAACAAGAGTGTGGCCATCGGAGGGCCGACCGGCGGCTTCTTGTGGATCAAGAACAGTTCCAGCACTCAGGCCCCGGTTTTATCCGGCACCAATGCCGGGGTGGCACTATGGGCTTCCAACGGGGTTCTTTACGCCCGCACCCCGGTCAACGGCTCCAATACGGTCGACAAACAGATTGCTCCCTGAACATGACCCACATCATTCATCCCATCCACGCCAAAAACATGATTCCAAAAAAACATTCCAAGGCGGAAGAATCCCATCAGGCCTCCCAAATGCTGGAGGCAAATCCCGACGCCACAGATGGGGAAATTCTCCAACTGCTGCTCGGTTTCCAGGGAATGCCTTCAAGCGAACCCATCCAACCCGAGTCTGATGTCACGCCTGAAAGTGAAACGCAATCCGACGCGGGGACCACCTCGACACCCGCTGGATCGCCAACCGATTTGCAGAACACCGCCCGGCAGCTTCTCCAGGGCCAGACGCAAAATGAACAAAGTTTGGCGTCCTTACTGGAGCAGGTCCTGCAGCAGATGGAATCGCAAAACCAATTACTGTTGGATTTCGACAAACGGCTTTCCGATCTGGGCGGACAGATTCAATCGCTGAAAAATCCCTGATTCAACCATTCACCACAGAACACCATGAGCTGGACACTGCGTTACAATGGCATGGAGAAGAGCCTGGCGGATTGGGGACTAAATAATCCGGTGCGGACCTTGGTTTCGCAAGGGCGGGATCTCCTGACCTTTTGTGCCGACGGGGCATTAGCGGATTCAGCGCCGGTTTTTCCGTTTCACGCGGATGTGACCTTGTATCGGGATCGCTCGCAGAACGCGGATGGAACTTACTGGGGCGGCATCGGTTGGTTTTCGGGCAAGGTGATTGCAGTGCCAAGTCGCGGGACGCCAGGGGCCGAGTCACTGAGTTACAAAATCGCAGGCCCCTGGTGGTACCTGGAGAACTACACCTTTCTGCAAGCGTATCGGAATGTGTTCCTGGGATATTCGACGGGGATTGTGCAACCACAATACGGTCAAAAATATTCCAGCCATCTTTTCCTCAACCAGGGATTTGCCACCACGGGAGCGGTGAATCCATGGGTCAAAATCACCACAGGCCAGCAGATTCTCGAGGTGCTAAACTGGGTGCTGATGCCCTTCACAAACCAGAACGTGGCGGCTCCCTTCCAGATCGGAATGGTCACCCCGGATGCCGATGCGCCCATTGATGAAGTGCGTGATTTGACCTGTGCCGAAGTGATTCACAAATTGTTGCGTTGGACACCGGATGCGGTGACTTGGTTTGATTACTCCACCTCGCCACCGACCTTTCATTGCCGACGCCGCAGTGAACTAACGGGTGCCCTGGTTGGAATGGTCAACGATGTGCTGGAAAGTTTCTCGATTCTTCCAAGGCAGGATTTGCAGGCGCCTTCGGTGCGGATTTTTTATGAGACAGTGATTTCTGTGAACGGACAGGCAACCCTTTCGCTGGCCGAGGATCATTATCCCGATCCGCTCCCGGTGGACCCGCAAAGCCAGTTTGCCACGCTCCAATTTACCATCGATTTGCAGGGCTTGCAAAGCACCGTGGCCACGGGCGTGTTAGGGGTGGACGGGTTGAACCCAACGGATCCGAGTTGGTGGATCTCTAAACACCCGCAACTGGACAGCACGGATTCGCGTGCGGGCATTCAATCGTTTTCCATTGATCCCAATTCACTGGAACGCATTCCCAATCCCCCAACCGATTCGCATGGAAATGCGGTGGCGGACAAGGGTTATACGTTGGAACTGACCTCGGGCCAGATTGCGGATTGGATGAACAAGGACGCCCAGCGAATGACGATTAAAATCCGCGCCAACATCACCTTCAAGAACGGCACGGCTCTTAAAAACCAATTGTTGAGCTATCAATGCCTGACCACCAATGCCTCAGCCGGAGTCTATCAAAGCCAGAATATATCCGCCTACCCGGAACCGCTTCCTGTGGGTTTGGCCAAAGTGATTTATGATGCCATCTCGCCATTGCAATATCAGGGAAGCGCGGTGTTGGTGGAGGACGAGTGCAGCGGGAGAGTGACGGTGGGCAAAACTCTTGACCTCGCGGGATCCTCCACGGCCGCATGGGCCACGATGAATTCCCTGGTTCAACGCGTGACGGAGGAATTGGCCACCGGAAGAACCACCGTCGATTTTGGGCCTCCGGGATATTTAACGGCGGGTCAGCTTGTCGATTTGCTGCGGGTGAGTCGTGCGCGCAACATTCGAAGCAACTATTCCATGCGCCCCCAGGGTTCTTCCAATGCATCGAGTGGAAGCATTTCCCTGGGACGCCAGATGCCGGAAAAAAACTCCATCCCCGGTGTCATTCCGCCCAACCCGCAGGTGGTCAGTGAGAATGCGGATGGCACAGGCGGGAACATCACCTGCCTCGCGGCAGGCGGCGACGCTTCCATTGTGCTGAGCGGCGCCAGGGGATTTGGTAGTATCAACCTTCAGCTTTCCGCAGCAGGAGGACATTCCATGAACATCCGTCCGCTAAGCGTGTGCCAGGATGGTGTTCCCGGAACCATCTATGTTCTGGCCAGCGCTTTCATTGCATCCTGAATTGTCCACGCGGATTGATTCAAAAATATGATTTCTTTTTGCCAGCCCTGCTTGCGTTTCCAAGCCGTGGCTGCCGTTAAAATGCAATACGGCTTCAGCGGATTCAACGCACCGTTCAACACACGCTATCTTCAACGCACCCTGACGATGACGGTGGATGACAGCAAGCGCGGGTATCAGACGGGTTACGCCGGGACTTACACGGCGACGCAAACGATAAATCGCTTGACCGCGGCGTTCACTCAGACGGGTAGTTATGCAGCGGTGCGATCCGGTGACGGTACCACCAACAATTTTGGGCTCGTCCCGGATTACCCGTTTCAACTCATGAACGGAACACCGGTGAACCAATACAACTTGAACACCCCGGATTCATCCATGGAATGGGATATCCAGAGCGATGCGTCCATGACCATCAAGATGAAGAATTTGATCGATGGCTATGGCGGTTACACCCTGGTGACTTTGTCGGTGCAATTGGGCAATGAATACACCACCGCACAGCTCGACGCGGATGCGGATGCGATCATTGGTTCGGTGGATATGTCACTCATGCCGTGGAACAGTGTTGTTTACGGGGCGGGATCCGACGGATGGCTGGGCATCACCGATTATATGCCTTCGGGGTTGTTGACCGAAATGCTGCCTGAGGGTCGTGTGTATGGACTGCTCTATGCCGTGACCACGCCGGTTCCGCAATCGTCCATGCAAGGGGTGGCGTGGAGTGGTTATGCCTTTGGTGCAGTGAGTGCGGGATATTCCTATGCCAATGTTCTCTGCAAGGCCAGGGGGCGCGTCAGCATGCTGGGTCAATACTGCATCCAAACAGTTCCCATGACGTGGGATCGGGATGCCGGCGGGAATTTGGTGGCAACCGAAGGCGTGCCGTCCTGTGTGAATGGCGAGACCGCATGCACCGACTCGATCATCGATATCCCGGCACCGCCACTGGATCATGCGGTTACCCGTTATGTGGTGCTGAAACCGGGAGGGCGCTGTCCGAGTTATGCGTGAAAAAAAGGGGCAAAAGTGGATCGCACTTCTGCCCCCGCCGAATCAACGGATGGAAAGGGTCGCGGAAATTATCCGCACACGAATTACAACTTCGCCACTAATTTTGCGTGTTTGGCAAACACTCCGCGGAGGCTGGTGGAAAGTTCGTCCTGAAGCGCCTGGAGTTCGCTGTAGACGGCCACGGCTTTGGCATTGGGAGTGGCGGTTTCGGCACGGTTGAGCGAAACGAAATGTTCGGTGATATCGGAGATGTCGATTTTTTCGCCCTTCTGCAAATGCCAGCACCACAAAGCCTGCAAGGCAGCACCATAAGCGGCGCCTTCGCTGACCTTGAGCGTGACCACTTCGGCATTAAAAACATCCGCCATGATTTGACGCCAGAGTTTGGATTTGGCCCCGCCGCCGGTGGCGCGGATCTGGTCGGCCTTGACCCCGAGTTCACCGAGACGGCGCAAACCGTAGTTCATTCCCAGCGTGACCCCTTCCATGGCGGCGCGACAATAATGGGTCGCACGGAAAGTGCGCGGATTAATCCCAATCATGACGCCGGTGCCATCGGGTACGTTCGGCGTGCGCTCGCCATCGAGGTAGGGCAGCAAGAGCAATCCGCCGGAACCGGGTCCGACGCCGGCGGCTTTTTGCGCAAATTTTTCGTGGGTGTATTGGAAATCGTTGCGCATCATCTCGGTGGCAACCGTGACGTTCATGGTGCACAACAGCGGCAGCCAGCGATTGGTGGAATCGCAGAACGCCGCAATTTCGCCGCGGGGATCCACCACGGGCTTTTCCGCACAGGCATAAATGGTTCCGCTGGTTCCAAAGCTGGCGGTGACGATTCCCTCACTGGTGTTGCCCGTGCCGATGGCGCCCATCATGTTATCGCCGCCGCCCGCGCTGACCAGCACGCCTTCATTCAGGCCAAGCGACTTCGCAGTGGCCTTGCTCAAATGTCCGGCGGGCTGCTCGCTGGAAATGAGTTGGGGCAATTTGGATTCCAGCCCGGCATCAATGGCCTTCAAGGTCGCCTCGCTCCAGGTGCGTTTGCGGACATCCATCAGCGCGGTGCCGCTGGCGTCGCCATATTCCATGACCGCCTCGCCGGTGAGCCAGAAATTCAGGTAATCATGGGGAAGCAAAACGGTGTGCAGCTTCTTGAAATTCTCCGGTTCATTCTTCTTGAGCCACAAAATCTTGGGCGCGGTGAAACCGGGAAGTACAGCGTTGCCGAGGGCGCGAATGGTCCTGGCGGGTCCACCCAGGGCGGCGGTGATCTCGGCACATTCGGCGGCGGTGGTGGTGTCGCACCACAACTTGGCCGCGCGGATGACCTCGCCATTTTTGTCGAGGGGAACGAAACCGTGTTGTTGTCCGCTGACGCCGATGGCCACCACTTCGCCGGATTTGGCCTTGGCTTCCTTCAGGGCGCCCTTGACGGCCTTGGCAGTGGCGGCTTTCCAGGTGTGGGGATGCTGTTCCTTGGCGCCGGGAGGCAGGCCGGGAATCAAGCCATAAGCCACCGAGCTGGAGCCAAGAACCTTTCCACTCCTCGCCTCGACCACAAGGGCCTTGGTGGATTGAGTGCCGCTATCAATACCGATGATTAAGGTGCGCATGAACCAAGAATGACAAAAGCGCCGGGGAAAATCACTGAAATTTTGGGTGGAATCGGTTTTGTGGCAGAGTCTTTATATTGACAAACACCCAGGAATTGTTAAAAAACTCTCCCTGAAAAGTTGGGGGTAAACAATGACGTTATGAATGCTGCTGAGGCCGAATCACTAAAACCGCTTCTAGACCCTGAAATGGCTCAAATTGGAAACGCGACATGCGGTGCTCATTGCCAAAGCAGCCTGATTTATGAAATCAACTTCCAAGAGAAACGTTAGCAAAAGAAGGACGGTTTCTGTCTCGATAGACACCGTCTTGCAATCGCTTACTACGGAAACCAAAGATGCCGTGCAGGCGATGAATCGGGTTGCAACTTCCAGACTAAGACAAAAACCCTACATCTTGCCAACCTTAAGTTATATCGGTCTTTCCGATGCGGATTCTGATTAATCGAACCTTTTAACATTGGACGGCTTTTACTGACAAAGCCGGGACAAAAGCCGGCTTTTTTATTTGGTCATGACGCCGAGCCGGAGCCAAGAAACCGCCGGGCGTAGGCGCTTTTGCCTTTGGGGAATACGCGGAACAATCCGTCTTCCCAAAAGCCAAAATCCCCAACCGCAGCACCCCTCGCACTTTTCAGACAGGCTCTAAGGTGCGCATTAGAAAATAATGGGAAAAGCCCAAGGGAAAATCACTGAAATTTTGGGTTGAAACCCACTTTACCTGAGCCATCACGCATCGAATGTGCTATTATTAAGTCTAAACGGCTGGTTGAGTCTCTCCATCCGGGTTGCATGCTGATATCAAATACAGTTCATAATAAACACTTAGTTACTTGTTCGCCCATATGCATTCTGTTATAATTCCATATCTCTACATCCCTGCCGGGTGGCAGATAAGAATACTAGAAAGCCTCCTGATCGTTTCTTGATCCTTTACCCATCAAAAAACGTCGTTATTGACCAAAGGCGCTCACTATATTTATGAATGACAGCGGAATAGCAGGTGGCACAAGGTCGCCTGCTCATTTGCCGGCCACCTTTAAAAGTTCGATGGAACAAATCGCTCCTGGCGGCGTCGTTCCGTCAGAATGGCAGGGGCAAACCCATGCATTGAACCGGGAGCTCTCGGTGGTGGATTTCTTCCGCGCAAACGTTGATGCTGCGCCTTCCTCGACGGCGATCCATCAAGGCGATCGCGTGATGACTTACGTGGAACTGGACCAGCTTTCGAACCGGGTGGCCAATCACCTCCTTCAACAAGGACTCAAGCTGGAGGAATCGGTGGCGGTTTACCTTCCCGAATCCTGTGAATTTCTGGCGGCCATCCTTGGGGTGCTAAAGGCAGGCGGAACCTATTTTCCGGTTGATGTGGACCTGCCCATGAAGCGGCTGCAATTTTTGTTGAATAACAGCGCGAGCCGGCTGGTGGTCTCGGATGCAGCGGGTCAAAGCCGGCTGAAAGAATGGCCCGGACAGGTTCTGGATGTGATGAAAATCCTGGCCGCTGGCAATTCGGAAATGGATAAGAATCCCGGAGTGCCATCCGATCCAAAGCGCCGGGCTTACATCACCTATACCTCGGGCTCGACGGGTCAGCCGAAAGGTGTGGAAATTGAGCATCATTCCCTGACAAATCTCGTTAATTGTTATCATCGGAGCTTTGAGCTTTCAGCCCGGGATCGGGCGTCGATGCTGGCGTATGTCGGTTTTGATGCCTCGGTGGCGGACATCTGGCCGGTAATTTGTGCGGGCGGAATCATTGTGATTCCACCAAGCGGCATCCTAATGAATCCGGATGGCTTGATTGGGTGGCTGGCGGATGAGGAAATCACCCTGAGTTTTGTTCCAACCGGCTTGGCAGAAATACTGTTTTCGCGACCATGGCCAAGAGAGTTGAGCTTGCGCTTCCTTATCACTGGCGGCGACCGGTTGCGTGTTCGTCCACAAGCCGGTCAGCCGTTTGTCGCCATCAATGGATATGGCCCGACCGAGAACACCGTGTTTAGTACTTTCTCGGTCGTGGAACCCGCAGGTCATGACATCACTACCCCTCCCATCGGCCGCCCGCTGGAAAACACCACGGCTTATGTAATGGACGAAAACTTGCAACTGGTGCCCATCAACGTGGAAGGCGAACTTTACCTTGGCGGGGAACAGATTGCCAGGGGTTACCTCGGAAGGCCGGAACTGACCGCTGAACGTTTTTTGCCAGATCCCTTTGCGAGGCAACCCGGAGCACGGATGTATCGCACCGGCGACTGGGTGCGCTGGCTACCCAGTGGTGAACTGGATTTCATAGGGCGCAAGGACGGGCAGATCCAGATTCGAGGGAGACGGGTGGAACTGGGTGAGGTTGAAGTCTCACTTTTCGCCCATGATGGCGTCCGTCAGGTCTGTTGCGTGCCGGTGCTGGATGAAGGCATGCCGTCGGGGTTGGTGGCCCATGTCGTCCCATCGACCGCAAACTCCGGATTGCCGGAAGAACTGCGTGTCCACCTTTCGGCAATTCTGCCGGATTATATGGTGCCTTCCGAATTCGTGCTGCACGAAAGCCTGCCGCTGACTCCCCAAGGCAAACTCAATCGCGCAGCGTTGATGGCAATGCCTTCGACTCAACCGGCAAAAATCCAGGACGCGAACGAGGATGGTTTGACGAAAGCCATCGCCCATGTCTGGCATACCTTGCTACCAGCAGCCCAAAGTTCGCCTGCAAGCGCTACGTTCGCCGCATTGGGTGGCGACTCCCTGTTGGCCATCAAGCTGATGCTCAAGGTCGAGGAAATCATAGGGCAACCAATGGAAATGTCCTCCTTTCTCATTAAACCCACTTTTGCCGGTTTGTGCGAGGCCGTGAAAGAGCGTCTGGCGAGAAATGAATTTGAGCCGGTACTGATGATTCGCAAATCAGGATCACGTCCGCCGCTATTCTGCCTTTATGGATACGATGGCGACATTCATAAATATTTTGATCTCGCCGAAGCACTGGGAGAGGACCAACCGGTGGTCGGCATCCGCTCACCCGCTCTGGATAATCTATCGCGGCTGCCTTCCACAATGGAGTCGGCAGCAACCGAGGTTTGCCGGTGGATTAGAAAGATCCAACCGCAGGGAGTGCCGGCGCTCGCGGGATACTCCTGGTCCGGGCAGCTGGCTTTTGAAGTGGCCCGACAATGGTTCGAGCAGGAGAAAATACACTGCTACACAGCCTTGATTGGAACCCCGGCACCTTTGGAGGAAGTAGATTTACTTTCCCGTCTCATTCATTTTATCCAATTTTTTCCCCCGTGGTTTTGGCGTTTGATCACGGATCATAAGAATAGGAGCAAACGTTTGCTTCGATGGAGAGAAATGGCCCAAGGCATGAAGCAAAGCCTGGTTGAGGACCGGGTTCCTTTGGGTGGACCCGATGCCATTGAGCGCCACATGATTGCCCTCATGGAAAAATACCAGCCTCGCTCGATTCCCGATTTCTCCCTGGAATTATTCCGGGAATCCGACAAGGTTTCTTCCCAGCAGCACCCTCTTCATGCGTGGATGACACTCCACTTGCCGGACACCGGTTGGAATCGATAGACGCGCCGCCCAAATCATGTCCATTGGGTTAAAGGCGACCATGAGTCCATCTTGAAGCCGCCCCAAGTTTCCTCACTGGCCGAGGCGATCCGCGAATCCATGGATCGACATTTCAAATTAAAATAGATTCCCCAAGGCGATTCCTCGATCCGGCGCTTACCAATCCGCGCGGGCGTTGAAACAAGTGCCCGGATTCCTTACGTTTCGCAAGGGAGAATTGGCCTTGAAAAAAGCGTTCCATGTCGCAACCCAAAAGTAACAACTCTGCTCTTTACAATTAGAAAAGCTTTTGTTATTAATAAAAATACCTTCAACATTAAGCGGCTTTTCAGGATGGAATCTGGTTGCTGGGGCAATACAGATCCTGGCTGGAAATCTAATTCCACGTCCTCTTAGAGTTGAGTTCGCTACCAGTTTTTTTGGAGGGGGAAATCCAAAAAAACAAACCAAACAACAAACAACAAAACGCAGGGCGGAACCATGCCCTGCCATCAAGGGAACACAATGCAGACAAACACACACCTCACATCGAAGATCCAGATCAAAACTGTCTCCAGGACCGTAGCCGCGCTGACATTGGGTGCGGCATTATTCGGGGCCACCTCGGCAATGGCGGAATCTTCTCCTTCATTCTCCGAGCTGTCCGCGCTCTGGTGGAAATGGGCCTTGGAAACTCCCGCTTCCAAGAATCCACTGTCCGACGCCACTGGCAAGTACGCCTCGGTAAACCAACCCCTGGAGGATATCTTCTTCCTGGCCGGAAACCAGGGCGGAACTACAACCCGCACCATCACAATCCACGAGGGAAAAGCCTTGTTCTTCCCTATCGCCAATGTCTTCGATGTGGAGGATGGTTACGCCCTCCCGAGCGGTGACTTGGTATTCTCAGTTCCGCATCCCCTGCAAGTCGCCCGGGACCTCGTTTCGACGGATATCGCCACGGTCAGCGGGATGGTTTGCACCGTGGATGCAAAAAACATTGCCATAACCAGCAAAAACTTCGAGCAATCCGTGCCGTTCATTTTGCTGGAACCTTCGGATAACATTTTGGGCGTTCCCGCGGGCATTTATTTTCCGGCAGTGGATGCGGGGTATTACCTGTTGCTCAAACCTTTGACCAAGGGTAACCACATCATTCACTTCGCCAGCAGCAACGCCGCGTTTGGAACCACCACGGACGTAACTTATAACATCACCGTCAAATAAGACCTCCGCAAGGGATACATTATTTGTCCTCGCTTGAAAAAGGGTTGGGTAAGTGTCCGCCCAATCCAACCGTTTAATGATAAGCCGGTGGAAATCGCCGCTCAGGAATACGCGGCATCACTGAGCCGCCATTCCAATCGTGGGCAGGGATTCGTCCCTGCCCATTTTCGTTTTACGGCATTGAGAGGTTTTTAATCGAAGAGATTTTTGACACCGGCCATCAAAACAGAAAAATATGGGGCCAGCAGCACCGGATAAAAACCCGGGGTGAGCCATGCCGTTTCCTCTCGGTTGGGCGCCCTGCTATTTATACCACGCTTACCACTCCAAATAAGCATCGGGATGGCTTGCAATGCACGTGTTGACTTCAAAAAGGGCTTCTCAAATCGCAGGAGCGCCAAACTTTTTCCCGGGTCCATCGCAAAACGATGGAACCATATGCATCCCTTCTCCAAAAACTTTCCCCTACAAATTTTTCCGGTTTGGGTGGATAGTGGTTTGCAACGCAAATGAAACAATTTGATTTTCTGGTGCTTGGCAGCGGAATCGCCGGCCTGACTTTTGCCAATAAAATGGCCGCCCACGGACGGGTTGCGATCATCACGAAAAAGAACCGGGCGGAATCCAACACCAATTACGCCCAGGGCGGTATCGCGGCCGTCACCAGCAAGGAGGACTCCGTGGAGATGCATGTGCGCGACACCCTGGAGGCAGGCGCAGGGCTTTGCAACGAGGCGGTGGTGCGCACAATCGTGCAGGAAGGTCCCGCCCGCATCGCGGAATTGATCGACTTGGGGATGAAATTTTCCGAACGCGAAATCCCGGCTTCCAATGGCGTGCGGGAATTGGATCTCGGCAAGGAGGGCGGGCACACCAAGCGCCGCATTCTTCATGCGAAGGATGTCACCGGCCGGGAGATTGAAAGCGCCCTCCTCGCAGCGGTCGCGGCCCAGCCGTCCATTTCCATTTTTGAAAACCACGTGGCGATCGACCTCATCACCACCACGAAACTGGGGATGCCGGGCACGAGGCGTTGCGTGGGGGTGTATGTGCTGGATAAATCCACGGGCGCGGTGGAGACCTTCGTGGCCCCGTGCGTTTTGCTGGCAACGGGAGGTTGCGGAAAGGTTTATCTCTACACCACGAACCCGGACATCGCGACAGGCGACGGCGTGGCCATGGCTTATCGCGCCGGAGCAGCGGTGGCGAACATGGAGTTCATGCAGTTCCATCCCACGTGCCTGTTTCATCCCAAGGCCAAATCATTTCTCATCAGCGAGGCCGTGCGCGGCGAAGGCGGTGTTTTGAAATCCATTGCAGGCGCGGAATTCATGGATGCCGAGCATCCCTTGAAATCCCTGGCGCCGCGCGACATCGTGGCGCGCGCGATTGACCGCGAGATGAAGCGCACCGGCGCGAATCATGTTTTCCTGGATATCAGCGGCAAGCCGCCGGAATTTGTGCGCGAACGGTTTCCCAACATTTACCAGACCTGCCTCAAATACGGCATCGACATCACCCGCGAACCCATCCCGGTGGTTCCCGCCGCACATTATCAGTGCGGCGGTGTGATGACCAATGTGGACGGGGAGACCGAGATTGAAGGTCTGTATGCCGTGGGCGAAACCGCCTGCACGGGATTGCACGGAGCCAACCGGCTCGCGAGCAATTCACTGCTGGAAGCGCTGGTCTGCGCGCATAGGGCTTCGGAGAAGGTCATTGCCAACCCATTGCCAAAGCCGCCCTCCAACATTCCTGCATGGCAATCCGGTCACGCCACCAACCCGGATGAACTGGTGGTGATTTCGCACAACTGGGATGAAATCCGCCGCTTGATGTGGGATTACGTGGGCATTGTGCGGACCAACAAACGCCTGCAACGCGCGGCGTCACGCATCGCCAATTTGCAGGATGAAATTCAGCAGTACTACTGGGATTTCATCGTGACCAGTGACTTGCTGGAATTGCGCAACATCGCCACCGTGGCAGGTTTGATTGTTCTCAACGCCCTGGATCGACCCGAAAGCAGGGGATTGCATTACAACCTGGATTATCCTTGTGCCAACCCTGACTGGGCCCAGCGCAACAGCATCCTCCGCAAACCGGATAATTCACCTAAAACAGGAATGTTCGCATAGTGCTTCTTATTCTTGGCGCGCCAGCCGGACTCGCAGGAAAAGCACCAGTCCGATGACGAGCAGTCCCGTGGTACCCCACGTGGAAGCACTGGGGTGCGTGGGGAAAAATTGCAGGGACAACACCCCGGTGGCGGGTCCCATGAACATCCCCAAACCGATGACAGCTTCATGGATGCCGCCGCCTTTGCCACCGGAAATTCCAAGGTCCATGGAATAAAACAGGGACGAGGAATAGATCAAGCCGACACACAGGCCAAACAAGATCTGAGCCACGATGAGCAGCCACAATTGCGATGCCAGCAGCACGGTGAGGAAACTGCCCGCCATCAGGAAAAAGGCCAGCATCAACCAGCGGAACCGGTAATGCCAGCCAGGCCAAAGATAAAACAGCACGAAGGAACCCATGCGCGACCATTGCCAGATGGAACAAACAAAACCAGCGGCTTGCGGAGTGAGATGAAAAGCATCGGCTAACTTCGGAATCACCGGCAGCAGCGCATAAATTGCGGTGTAGGCAAAGGGATTGGATACCCAGGCCAGATGTAGAAAGTTTTTTCCAGCTTCCAATCGCGCAGCGGAATCCGCGGTCTCCAACCCGGGCCCGGCTGGAGGAGTTGCCTTCGTAACGACCTGTTGCTGGGCCAGCCTTTTTTGGCGGCGTTCTTCCATTTCCAACAGGAAGAGTTGCACCCCGTGCATCAGCGCGGGAACCCAGAACAAAACTTCCCCGCCAAAATGTTGAAGCAAGGCACCGCTGGTGAGATAAGCCAGCGCCGTCATGCTGGACCACGTCAAGTTGTAGATGGTGGTGGTGCGGGAAAGTTGCTCACGCGTCTGGCCGCGTCCCAGCATGGCCTGCAGTGCCGGCCAGGTCTGGCACATGGTGGTGGTCCAGATCACCACGATGGCCCATTCCATCCATTGCAACGATTTGCCGTAACCCAAAACATGCGGCGCAATCGTCCCAAGAACCATGCCTGCACCCATTCCCAGGAAACCGACCTTCAAGGCATTGGTATGCCCCACGCGCTGGATGAACCTTCCCGCAAGATAGGCCGATACCGTGTAGAGCAATCCCTGGAAGCCCGCGATCAACAGGTTCTCGCGATTGCCATAGTCAAAGTGGTCGCGCAGGTAAAAGAACAGGTAATTGAAATAATACGAGGTCGCGAGTGAACTGATGGCCCCCGTCACGAAACAGTTGAGCCTTCCGCGTCGATCCAATGGCGCGAGGTTCGAAGCCTTTGGAACGGCTGGCGTATCCGCAGTGTCGTGCGCCATGGAATCAGCCTTTGACTTCTTCCAGCGCCTTGCGGCAATACCATTTCACGGCATCCGACATCTTCGGTTCCAGCGCATCCAGTTCTTCACCCGTGCACCAGCGAATGTCGAGATGTTCCTCGGTGGCGAGCGTCACATTTCCGCTGAGCGGACGCGCCCAGTAAATCATTCCGATATGCTCGTGGGTTTCGTGAATGCGATGAATGTCGAGAAATCGCGGCGCAATCAGTGCGCGTGTGCCGGGTCCGGTGGTGGGGGGACGTTCGCCGACCAACTCCACATCCAGACCGCTTTCCTCCTTGGTCTCGCGCAGCGCGGCAATCTCGGGATCCTCATCCAATTCGATGTGCCCGCCCAGCGGCAGCCAGCGCTTCAATTTGCGATGATGCACCACCAGAACTTTGCCGTCATGCACCACAAAAATTGCGACCGTGAAATCAATCTTCTCATGAATATGCGCCATAGACGTCCCTACCTTGGCGTGAGAGTCGCCGGGAGTCAAATGCAGGTTGGATGTGGGGGACTTTCCAAAAGGGCGCATGGGTTGAAGACGGCTATTCCGTGGAAGTCACCAGCTCAGGCAAGGTGGTTGCCAAACTGGTGCCAGCGACCCGCAAGTCACCGCGTAATTTTAAAATGCCGGATGTCATGGCGCGGTTGCAGCAGACTTTCGGTGATTCGTGCTATGATTCGTCGGACATTGCGCGAGGTCTTGAACTCAGTCGTCGAGGGCTTTCTTGATTCAATACCCCGTCGAATCATACGTCGCCACCGCGGTGCGGCGTGTGCGGTAGAATCTCTTCGAACTTGCGGAGGCCGCACCCGTTTCCACTTCCGAGACACTGTTGTTCGTGGCCGTGGTGGTGAGCGAGGAATTGGTGGTCCATGTGGATAGATTGGAGGACACAAGCACTTGATACGATCCGCCTTCCAGCGCACTCCAGGTAAGGGTCACGTTGCCATTGGCGTTGTTGACCGACGGTGAACCAAGGGTTTCATGGATGTTGGTGCCGCCCTTGAAATACAGCGTCAATGGCGTTTCCGAATTCATGTTCGAGATGGAGGTGCTGCCGCCGGAGGGGGTGTTCATGAAATACCGCGCAACATTGTACGGGAAAGCTCCAGAGCCATCAGCCTTGATGGTGGAGAAATAGGCCCAGGTTCCGTTGGGATATTCCGGCGTGACACAATAGCGGGCGTTGTATTTGTTCAGATCATAGAAGGCGGTGTAGTTGCTCACGGTGCTGGTGACGCCCTGCATGAAACCGAGGTCGCCCAGATATTCGTAATCCTCGGCATAGTGACCGAGCGTATAACTGATCAATGAATTGCCGCTGCCCGTGCTGTAAGTGGTCAAAGGACCAGCCTGCCCCGCCTGAATGTTGGTGGCGGGATTCGCCAGCGCCCAAGTGGGGAGTTTGGTGCGGCCGACGCTGGAGTTGTTCAAGTTGGCTGTCCCGTAGGAGCCGTCGCGCAGAACGTATCCTGAAATCATGCGCCGCACACCACTCGCGGAATTGGTGGGGTCGGAATAACCATACGGTCCGTATAGCGGCAGCCCATCGTTCATCCAACCAATGATTGGCGAATGTTTCAAAATCGTGGTGTTGGTGTTCTCGGAATATATCTTGGTGGAGCTGTCGTAATTGACATTGTCTCCAAGCACATAGCGAACGCCCAATGGATTGACGTGGGCATGGTATTGTCCACTGGGTTGGGGATGATTCAGCGCGTAATCAAACGAACCCGATTCATTGGTGCCCGCATCCCGATTCCAAATGCCGTCGCCGCTGCCAATTCCTCCATTGGGCGTGGCGTCTTTTGCATTGGATACCGAGTAGGAAAATCCGTCCGAAGTATTGTAGACCGCGACTCCATCCACCAGAAAACCGATCGCACCCATGCTGGTAACCGTTTTGGTCACCGGTGTGTTGGTCGCGCCAGCGACGTTTCTCGGGAAACGATAGACGGTTGTGGCGGTGCCCTGATTTTTGGGAAGGTTGGGATTGTTCCAAGGCCCCATGACGTAGGACGCGAGACCAGTGTTGCGGATATAAACCCAGCTTGAGGAATAATCAATCTCATGAACCCCCGCATAAGTCGGCGAAGTCTGGCCCGTCCACGTGGTGCTGGAGATGCCAAGGGAACGATTGCCGGTGCTGGTATAGATGCGGGCGTATTTACCGGTGTTGTTGGTAAACCAGGAAGTGACCAAGGGATCCGCGCGCAAAGGAAGCACAGCCGTCGCAAACAGAACTGCCATTGTTGTAATAGCGCGAAAAATCATGTGTTTGAGTTTCATCTTCATGCCGCAAACCTTACCCGCTGCGACCTTAAGGGAAGATTAAGTGGGCTCCATGGGGTGAATAAGATGAACATCCACCCTCCCGCAACATCCACGTCATCAAAAAGTTTCGCAGGAGTTTCTTTATTTGCGGCATGAGGTGTGCTTTATTAAATACGCATGCAATTCGTCCGCGACATCTATCAGGAAAAACTGGCTTTAAACAAGCCGGTGATTTCGTTTGAGTTTTTTCCGCCCAAGACTGATGAGGGCGATCGCAATCTGCTGGAGAAAACCATACCCGCTCTGATGGAATTGAAGCCGGCTTTCTGCTCGGTGACGTATGGTGCCGGAGGTGGCACACGGGATAAAACCCTCATGATCGTGGACCGTATCCAACGCGAGCATGCCCTGCCCACCGTGATGCATCTCACCTGCGTGAATGCCACCGAGGAAGAGGTCGGCCAAGTGATCGAACAAGCCCGGGCCATCGGCGTGAAGAACATCCTGGCACTGCGCGGCGATCCACCCGGCGGCAATGGAGTGTTCCAAAAAACACCAGGCGGTTTTGAATATTCCCATGAATTAGTCACTTACATCCGCGAGAAAGGCGGCTTTTGCATCGGAACCGCCGGATTTCCCGAGGGCCATATCGCCTGCAAGGAAGGCAAATACGTGGATTGGGAACGGCTGAGCAACAAAATCAATTGCGGCGCGGATTTTGTGGTGACCCAGTTGTTTTTCGACAACAAGGATTTCATTGAATTCCGCGATACCATGGTGAGCAAGTACGGCGTAAAAATCCCCATTTTCCCGGGCATCCTGCCGGTGCAGAACGCCGCCCAGACCAAACGCATCGCCTCGCTCTGTGCCGCCAAACTGCCCCCGGCCATGATGGAAGGGCTCGAGCGTTACGCCAATGACGAGGAAAGCGCCGTGAAGTTCGGAATCGATTACGCAACGCAACAGTGTGATGAATTGCTCCGCGCCGGAGTTCCCGGCATCCACATGTATACCTTGAACAAGGTCGCCTCCACGGCGGCGGTGGTGAAGAATTTGAAACTGGCTTGAGTCGTCAGGTCAGCCGAGGGTCGGTTCGGTGATTCCAGCAAATTCCCGGAACTCCGCCTCGGGCTCCGCCGCGTATTCGATCTCACGATTCTGCCATTGAAATCGCACCGATCTCGCGTGCAACGCGTGGTTCTGCAAAATGAGCCGACGCCAGTGTTCCGGCCCCAGTCGTTCCTGCACAAATCCCAGGTATAAATCCTCGTCGCCTCCGTAGAGTTTGTCGCCCACAAGGGGATGTCCAATGCTCGAGAGGTGAATGCGGATTTGATGTTTGCGTCCGGTGCAGGGAAGCACCTTCAGAAGCGCGAACGATCCCTCCTGCCGTTCAAAGCGCTTCAACACTTCGTAATCCGTCTGCGCCTCGGCACCATCCTCACGCACACAATCCTTCACCGCCACAATGCTGGCAACGTCCCTGCCCAGGCGCGCTTCAATGCGACCCCGATCCGACGCGGGATGTCCGTGAACAATGGCGAGGTATTCTTTTTGCACGGACCGTTTTTCCCACAACTTGCGAATCTCACGCGCGGTGTCATCCTTTTTGGCAACCAAAATCACCCCGCTGGTTTCGCGGTCGAGCCGGTTGATGAGATGCGCCGGACTGTCGGGTCCCAGGTGGAGGCGCACCCGGCTGATCAGGCTGGAATAAACATCGCCCTTGGTGGGATGGCACACGAGTCCTGCAGGCTTGTTCAGCACCAGCAGCGAATCGTCCTCATGCAAAATGGAGAACAGAAACGGCGATGACATTATTTCCCCGCCTCTTGGCGCACGGATTGAATGGTCAACTTCAACGCCGCGAGCGAAAGGTTGATGTCCTTGAGGAAATAGATCAGCGAAAGGATCAAGGACACCATGCACGCGATGAAAAACGCCGCCCCGAGAAAGCCCGGTTCCACATGCACAATGGCTGTGACGAAAAGCGATATGACCAGCAACGCGGCACACAACACACTCACCGTGGCCAGTGTCACTGCGGTGCGAAGAAGTCTGGCGCGGCTGTAAACAATATCCAGTTCCGCACTCAAACGACGCCGCTCGACCGGCTCCTGTGATTTGCGCATTTGCTCCGCCAGTTGACGCGAGCGATCCACCACGCGCCCGATGCGGTTGGTCATGGAAAGCAGCAACAACCCCACGCCGGAAATGAGGATGACGGGCCCGATGGACCCCTGCAAAATGGGAACCAGATTGGAAAAGCTCATGAAATATAGTTTTAAACCAAGGTTGAAATCTGGCAACGCCATTGCCGGATTTCAAGTTTCGTATTCTACCCTGCTCCTGGGAAGAAGCGATCTTTCACCGTGACCGGTGATCTAATTCTGCAAGGAGCCATGGTTTGCGTCGATCTTTATGTCGATCTCAAACATTGCTAAAACATTGTATCTAGTCTCCCGAGGCATAAATAGCTCATTGAAGCAGTTTGCATTCGTAACGTAAACACTGTTAAATGATGACCTGTGGTCTTGGGTGTGATTAAAGGTGGGTGAGGAAAGTGAGATTTTTTGCGAATAAAATGTACAAATTTAGCCACTTGGTTAATAAAGTGGGGATGTTGAAGAAAAAATTGGTA
>Ga0214192_1000397_pt1 | contig 27320 bp, 37 predicted proteins | sample TroBogEpilimnion_44_FD_153030 | JGI IMG/M metagenome (GOLD analysis project Ga0214192, IMG submission 153030) | Freshwater microbial communities from Trout Bog Lake, WI - 29JUL2008 epilimnion | ecosystem: Environmental > Aquatic > Freshwater > Lake > Epilimnion/Euphotic zone | place: Trout Bog... | reverse complement strand
CCCAGCGTTATAATAATCCCTTGCAAAAAGAAGACCATTAATGTTATCAGTACCCATAAAATTGATGAGGTGCGCGGCCCCACCAATTGCAGAACTTTCCAGACTAGAAACACCTCTAGCACCAAAATCGTGAAGCTTGAAATCCACGCTATTACATCCACCATTTTTATTCATCCAATACTTAATAATTTTCTTACTCATCCAACTATTTGTAGCTACAGTGGTTGGATACCAAATTGCCCTAAGAAGAGACGTTTCCAAAAACGTAGTTAACCACCAACATTTTGGATCTGTATTTTCTATCGTAGCCAATACATTTTTAACAGGAACTACTGTTCCCTCAGGTACTGCTTTAATTACTACAGGAAGATATCCATCATATTCTTTAAGAATATATTCCCAACCTTCTCTATAAAAAGGTTCTCCGTGTTGGGTGATAATTTCTTCTGCAATATCAATATCTTCTTTTGTTATAGGTTCAAGTAGATATTCCTTAATGAAAGCTTGTAAACCAAAAAAGACAGTTTCATCCCAAAGACCACCCCTGCTTTCGATATATGAATATACATATTCCGTCCCTTCGGGATATTGAAATGGCATACTGTATTTGTACGAATCTGAATTAAGTATGATTGATTTATACATATTACACCTTATATTTTTCAATCAATAATTCTAAATCATGAACTATTGAATTAACTTCTGGAGCGACCTTAATGATTGAACTCAAATCTTGGTAATGCATTTCGAGACATTCCATGAGAAGCGCCTTAATTTTATTTTCTCTAGGTCTTTCTGGTAACTTAGACGTTGTATATAAACCTTCCAAAGCCTTTTCTTTACTATCAAACCAAGACTCCAGATCAGTTAATTTCCATTCTCCTTTTCTAATACTTTTCAGAATTTCTGAATTTCTTTGAAGATCCAAATCTCCTTCTGCCATAATCTGTTCAACTTCTAAAAGAAGTCTAACTATATGATATGCAAATTTAGTATCGTATCCAAATTTTTCTATTGTTTCTGCTCTTTTAGGATTAGAAGCATTTGACTTACTTTTAATCTTAGATAATTGCGAATATGCATATCCACGAAATTTAAACCAAGAACCTTTATGGAGGAATATTTTTCTATTATCTCTTAAATGTTCATAGATATGCGTTGAATGCAATACACAATTTCTTGGTAAAAATAAAGCATCAATCATATTAGGATTATTTTCCATAACAAGTTGGAAAAACTTTACGATAGAATAAATGGTAAAATCATATGTCTTTCTATCTTTTTCAATACGGTGCTGTTGGAAAACGTCAAACCGTTTAAGTTGAGTACCAAACCCAAATATTTCTCCAGCTAAATGTGGAAATATTAATTCTTTTGGAGGAATACAGAAACCTACGATATCCATATCAGAAGTATCGTTAGAAACTCCATAACATACAGATCCAGTCAATCCTTCAAAGAGAATATTATCAATTAACCATTTAGGCGTATTTAATTGATCTTGTAATTGTTTAATATAAGAACTCATAATGAACCTCAAACGAAATAAGAAATGATATCATAATGATCCTCAAAACAATCTTCAGATTGTAATTCCCAAATAGGAACCCATTTAGCTTTTTCCGCATCGTCTGAACCTTTCACTTTTGGAAGTTCTCCATCAGGCAAAACTATCTTAAATGCATGGGTTATTGTTCTGCCTCTAGCACTACGCCCAATAGCATCAAAAACTTTAGAATTTGTTATGTTTCCTTTCAATACAGGAACGGGCACTTTAATACCAGTTTCCTCCTTCAATTCTCTAATACAACAATCGATCATACTTTTGTCTGTATCAGCGTTCAGAAATCCTCCGGGTAATGCCCATAATCCTTTACCAGGTTCTGATTTACGTTTGATCATCAAAACATGTCCTGATTGGATAACAACTGCATCAGTAGTTACAAATGTAGGAGGATAAGGAAATGAAGCGTATTGTTTCTTATAATCTTCAATAAATTCTCGTTCTTTGACTATTTGTTTATATGATTCACTGTCTTTGAATTCGTTCAAAAAAGTAAAAACTTTTGTAGGTACTACACCTTTAATAAAATTCATATTAACATCATTACGGAAATATAAATCTCTGATATTAGTAGAGTGTAACGGTTCGATGCATTCTACATCAATGTGATCCCATTGAGGAAACATTTTAAGATAAAAACTTGATTGGTCTTTTTCGTGTCCGATAATACCAATTTTAACATTATCTTGCAAGTAAAACGCATTGTAAACTTCTTTTGCGACAGCTTCTTGTATACTGACTGCCCATGCTTGATCATTATACATGCAATCTTTGACACAATAAGAAGATACTTCCCAATCACCAATCATGAGCATCTTACGTTCATAATCAGTAAATGGGTTTTTATATGTTCTAGGCTGCTGGGAAGAGCCTATAATGAGCACTACTTTTTCCGCAAGTGCTTTTGCCCTACAAAGGATTTCATGATGAGCGTTATGAAATGGTTGAAAACGTCCAATATAGACGATTAAATCGTATTTTTTTGACATACTTGCCTCCCAAGTATAGTTAAAGAGAAGAGTCTATCTCTTCTCATAGTATATATAATATCTGCTTTTTGAAAAAAAGTAAAGCAATAAAAAGGGGGCCGAAGCCCCCTTTATCCGTTTATAGAACGTTTACTTAGAAATAAGACCACTGTCTACTGCTTCAGTTACTTCTTTGCCAATAAGGTTGCCAAATGAGGCAAACACTTGGAGAAGAACTCCTGCAATTGCTAGTGCCAACCATCCGAAGAACACAAATCCGTAATGTAAAGGGGATATCCTATTCAGTTTCCTTCCATTCATTAATAATATCTTTAATCATAGCAGGATTACATCTTCCTTTTAAAAAGGCAACACAAACACCTAATAACACATAATCATTATCTGATTTATTATAATTACTAATTAAAAAAGAAATAATTTTTACAGCATCCTCACATCTATAGGAAACTAAATTCCTCATTTCTGGAATTTGTTTAACTTCATCCTCATACTTTTTTAATAGTTCGGATTCAGTCATTCTTATCACCATCTATATACCAATTTGTTGCATAAAAAACATCACGAACCGTGGTTTGATTAACATTCATGCGTTTATGTGTTATACCACAAACTACATATTCTATACCAAATCTATCAAATTTTCCCGAATAATTATGGTGTGGTTTTCCACACCTACCACATTCATCAGTATTCCATTTAGTTCCAGAATATTTTGTCATTAATCATTACTCCACACAATAGTAACTTTAATGTCTCCTTTTGGAAATCCCCAATCATCTACTGGAATCTCACGCATAACAGGATTGAATTGATCCGAAAATGCTTCGTTAATATCTCTTTCTATATCAGAAAGAGATTCACCACAATATTCTTTTTCAAAGATAGTTTTCATTATTTAATCCTCATTATATAAATACCATAGTCAATAAAAATACCCATCACGATATTGGCGTATCTATGGGTTCTAATACTAAACAGGAGTATCAGCATGAGTATTTATCAGTCACACTTTTATGTCTATCTCTATTTAAGAGAAGATTTCACTCCATATTATGTCGGTAAAGGTTCTGGAAAAAGAAGATTTCAGAAACATGGAAATATTCCAGTTCCAAAAGACCTAAACAGAAACATTATTATATCACAGAACCTAACCGAATGTCAAGCGTTCATTCAAGAACGATACTACATTAGATGGTTTGGTAGAAAAGATAACAACACAGGCATTCTAAGAAATATGACAGATGGTGGTGAAGGTCTATCTGGTGGAACACCGTGGAATAAAGGAAAACCATACACACCTTGGAATAAGGGCAAGAAAACAGGACAACTTCCTTGGAACAAAGGAAAAGTAGGAGTATATACTGAAGATACTATACAAAAATTTAAAGATACTGGAGGAAAACATTGTATAGGTAAACGGTGGTATCACGATGATGAAAAATCATATCATATATATCCAGAAGACTCGAAACCAGAATATAAAGAAGGACGATTATATAAAACTAGAAATATAAAAAATATTACTTGTCCTCATTGTGGAATATCTGGTGGAGGTGGGAATATGACAAGATATCATTTTGATAATTGTAAACATAAAATATAAAAAAAGGGAGGTTTTTCCTCCCTTTTTTGTTTTGATAAGTTTTTACTTATCGTTCATTACAAATAATAATTCCTCACCAATGAGTCTTGAAAAGGAGTCAAATACTTGTAATAAAACACCTCCGATTGCAAGTGCTAACCATCCAAATACAACAAAACCTAGGTGGAGAGGAGCCACAAAAAGTTCCTCCATAAACCAGAAGGTGTGTCCCCATTCATTAAGACCAACGTTTGGAAGGATCATAAACGGACCAACTACAGTTACAAGATAAGGAAGAGACAATCCTTCTGAAAAGAAAGGAAGTCTAGTTTTAGCATAAAGAAATGCTCCAAATCCAGTAATAATGTAGATAGGATAAGAGAGGTAGAATTCAATGATATGACTTGGTGTAAAGTCAGTATCACGAACAATGGTTTGATGCCAAGTACCGTCCTGTTCAGTGAAATATGAAGCGCCCCAATAAATAGCATTTGCATAAGCAAATAACCAAATTAAATGCGTCATATTACGTTGCAGTTCGACACGTGGAGTCAGGGCAGAAAAATCACGATCCCTAGTTTTCCAAATAAAACCCCAAAGGATTGAGGCAATTGTTACCTCAAGAACAATCTCCGCGTAAAGAAAATTCATCCAATAGGTTTCAAACTCAGGAGCAAAGGAATCAAGTCCAGCAGCCCAACCAAAAACACCTTCATACCAACGTACCCAAATATAGAATACGAAATAGATACTAAAGGCTCCAGCAAGCCACGACTTATTGAGAAGTGGCACTTCTGCGGTATCCGCAGCAGAATTAACAATACTAGCCATTTTATATACCTCTTGTTACATTAAAAAGTCCATTTCGATTTATGTAATCCCTTACAATTTATATTTATACTATATCCTACTAATTTAGTAAAGATTTAATTTTATTGATTACTGTATACATATCTTCTGGTGTTTTATTTTCATAAACGTGAATGTATTCCATATAATCAAAATTACCACGAATATTATTAATCTTCGTTTTCCTTCCTTTTAAGAAGGTGTCTGATTGTTCGCTTCCTCTTTGCTCATATCTTTCGTTTAAAGTTTCTTGCGATGCAGTTAAAACAATTATACTAACTACAGTTTCTGGAAGAGTCAATAAGAAATCAAAAAACTTAGTGCTCGTAAGTCTATCACCTTCAAACATAACATTAGATGTAGTGCTTTCAACAAATTTTATTGCTTCTGGCATTACTGCCATACTAAGTCTGTCAGTACCTGCAAAAACTTCTCCATCTTCATATTTTCCAATTATATGAAGATCCAAATCTTTGGAATATTTTGTATTTACAAGCTTAACTGGTTCTTGATTTTCCCAAGAATATGCATCCATAAAATTACGAAAAAGGGTAGTCTTACCAACTCCAGGTTCACCAATAACACAAATAATTTTTCTCATAAAAACGCCTCAAATCCAGTTTTCAATTCTTCTTCATCATCAAACAACCAATCCATCCTTGATATTTTATTTGAATTAATAAATTCTGGATATTTACCAGCATTTATTACTGTTTTACTACTTAAACGATTATCTAAGCATTCATTCCTAGCTTGCCATAAAACGTTCCAATCAATTCCATCCCAAGAATCTTTTTCTAGTTGAATAATTTCTTCTGATTGCCTATCCAAATAATAGCCAAGATATCTTCCATTTGTAGGTCTAAAGATTTTCTTAAAAGAACACAGAACAGTTTCCATTGTAAACGCATTTATATCAAACTTCAAGTTAGGAAATCTATCCGTCATTTCTTGTAATATATCTTGGGCAATACATTCAAGATATTCATATTCAGCAGATGTTAAACGTTCATTATACTTCTCGTCTTGACCTAATGCCAACAACAATCCATTTCTATGACTTTTAGAGCCAGAATAATCTTTCAACATTAATGACGTTGGGCTGATAGGAAGATTGACTGTTGAATACAATTGTTGTAAATAAAACCAAACAGAATACCTGCCAAACCTATGAAAATTAGTTAATGTATAATTCCAAATATTATCGAAACTAGATTTTTCATTATCCAATAATAAATTATTAAAAAAAGTTGTTTGTAATTTATCACCAATAATAGACTTATAACAAACAAACTTTTCTGGTAGTTTGCCTTTTTCGTATTTCATATCAACTTGATAACGAAGTCTCTTATAGTTATTGGAATTCCACCAATCAAGTCTATCAAAAGTAGCTAGTTCGTAATCAGGAAATTCGTTCATCAATACCCAAGCAGTGGGTAATTGGTAAGTGTTACCATATAACCAAGCAAACCAATATTTCTGTTCTATGTTGTGTTCATATCTTTCATTAAGATAATTCGCTAACCAAACAGCTGGATCGCAATCTTTATAATTTAAAGACCAAGCATACCAACGAATGAATAGTTCTCTTCTGTTATTCCTGTTGCTGTAATCCATTTATAAAAACTTTTAAAGATTCTTCTAACATTTTAATAACCATTTTATGCAACTCATTACCTTTTGCATAATTAGGATCTGGTATTTTAGGAATGCCAATTAAACTACTGAGTCTAACAGATTTAGAAAATATTGTAGTACCAAACTTATCCTCTAACTTATCTCTGTTAGAATCGTCCATATAGAAAATAACATCTGCCCAATCAACCAATTCATCAGAAATTGGAGTCGATCTAATACCTTCGCTAGGATATCCAAGTTCGCCTAATGCTTCTCGCATTTTCTTAGCAGTAATTTCATTACCTTTCGTATCTTTCAATGCAGCTGATTTAATATTCCAATCAGGTTTAATTTGTTTGAGAATGATTTCTCCAGCTGCACTTCGATTGATATTACCATGACATACGAAAAGAACGTTCATAGTCCTTGAGCCTTTAATCTTAACATATATGGATATACTACCTTAGCATCTACGTTCTCTGTATCATCTATATTAACGTATAATCGTAAAGCATTCAATCTTTTTGTGATATCCGATTTTTTATTAGTGTCGAAATTAGTCCATTGATATATTTGTTCACATTCAAATCTATATGGTTGAAATTTAGGGAAAACATAAGTCTCTTCCATATAAAATTCGTGCGGACTAACATCATCAGTGAATAGTGCATGATACAAAAAGTTCTTACACCATCTAATACAAGACTCCATCTCTACCATATCCAGAGTACCTGGAAAGTGTCTAAATTCAATAGTATTAGTTTCTTCCCACATTTGTCTAAGGTTAATTCCTGCCCTTGGACTAAAGTACCACATTCTACCTTTTGCAGTTAAAGGAGCATGTTCTTCAAAAAACTCTTGAGTAGTCGTAGCATTGAGCATAGCGTTTACTCTGTTTGCGGGTAATTTATATTGATGAGATTTCATACGTCTTTTCATTCTCTTCAATTCCCATTCATATACTTCTGGAGTAAGAACATTTTTATCTGGTACAGGAATAGTTTCGACAATATCAAAAGCTTGTTGTTGATACTTGTCAATGTAGCGTAGTAATTTCTTACAAGCTTCTAAATCATCCTTTAATCCAGGAACTCTAACGTGAATGTGAAGATTACTTCTATAATTAACTAAGGGATGTGGACATAAAGTACGATTAATTTCCGAAATATGTTCTATTTGTTCTTCAATACTATACGTTGGTCTAGTATTAATTTCTCCACCATACTTATACAACTTACCGTCTGGATCGTTTGCTATCCCTGTTGAACTTACACAAGTATTATCTTTGTCATTCCATTTTGCACCTTCTGGTAAATCACAAAATCTATATGAATTACCGTATTCTAATTCCACACCGTAAGACCAATTATCACATGAAATCATCTAAAATACCACTATTTTTTATTACGTTATCATCATATGCTTTTTTAAAAGATATACGCATCTTTAAATCAACTACCAAATTTTGATTAGTAGCACCTTCTTCTTCTTTTAAAGTCACATACTTTGGATGCAGTTCTTGAAGTTTATACATAGCAGTTTTATTATTATCTGCTGTTCTGTTTATTGAACATCCACCAGAAGCATTTGCTTCTTTTTCTTTAGCTATGTATTTACCAGAAATTCTCAACCTTTTACCACATTCAAGTACTGATAAAGGTACGTGAAAATCTTCAAAATAACTTAAAGCATCGAAGCGGATATCTTTAGATTTCAAATAATCCCTATTAACAAAATGTGAATGGGATGGCTTTCCATAATAATATTCTTCTGGATTATTATGCGACATAAAACTGTTAGCTTGTGTACAATACACATCACCGCTCATCAACCAACTCTCCATCAAAGAAAAATATTTTTCTATTGATTCTAATCTAGTTGTCTTAGTTAAAATAATAGAATCTCTTTCATAAAACGATAGATCGTCATCCAACATACCAACGAATTTAGATTCACTAGAATCAAGAATAAATTGCCTTGTTTTAGCAACACTTCCTATACAATATTCTGGAACGTCTATTCTGTTATCCCATTCGTGATTTTCTGCGGAAGGGCATACCAAAAATACACGATCTTTCCATTCTTCTGGAATCGATTTTAACGTAATTTGTCTACCTTCTCTACCAAGAGTAGGAATGTATATTAATAATTTATCCATTTTGTAAATCTATTCCTCTGTCCTGCGGATAATTGTATAACAGATTCAAATCGCGTATAGTATAATATACAAACGGTTCCGCTTCAATAATTTTCTGTAATCCGCTTCTAATTAGAATATCTTTTGTTGATCCTATTAATATTCCCGAATCAAATTCTGTAAAATATATTGGCCTTTTTCCATTTCTATAGAAAATCAATTCTTTATTGACATTCAACGTACAAACGCCCATTGAAGAATCTTTCCATATTTCAAATACGTCTTTTTGATCTTCTAATGTATGAAGAAGTAATTCACTATCGTTTTTAGTAGAACAATCATATCCATAAAAATATTTCCAATTATCAAATAGTTCTTGGCTAATAACCCCATTATGAACCACGGATAGATTTCCATTGGATATAGGTTGATTGTAAACTAAATCGGAAGTTGAATATCTACAATGTCCTATTAGATATAAGTTACCGTCTTCATTCACAAATTCAGCAAGATGATTTAACTCATCGAATTTATCAGCAGATACAGATTTTTTAATCGTAATCAATTGTCCATTTTTAACATAAGATAATCCTGTTGCGTGCATTCCACGAATTTTGGATTCGTGGAATGCGTTACGCACCAAAGAAAATTCTTTGTCAGAAGGAGATTTGAGTATTGCCCCAATAACTCCACACATTAAAAGAACTCATCCATTGATATCGTACTTTCAATACTTTCAGGATGATATTTGGCTACCATATCTTTACCCAATTCATTTTCAAGAAAATCATACCATTCCTTAGACTTCCACATACCAGGAGAAGTTCCATTCCACATAGATCTCCATTCTGGATGATCTTTATTATTCCTTCTGAATTCTACAAATTTATATCTGGCGTCTTCATAAATCTTAGCGCCCAACTCTAACATTTTCTCTCTGAAATAACAGACAACAGAATATCTTTCTGCACCGTCTTCTTCAAGAACAATAGGAGTATTTCCGTGAATGCCTCCGTGATTATTAATCAATAATAAATCACCTGGGCGAACATTAACAGCTACTCTAAATTCTGGCAGAACCAACATGCCGCCAGAATATTTCTTACCATTAGTAAGTACAGAAAGATTAGAAAATCCTTGATGTAAATCGCCTGCATCTCTATGAGCAGCAGTTCTAAATGTTTTATTTACAGTAATTGTGGTAAAAACAGTATCTGGAACGTGGAATTCTGGATCAATTCTTTCAATACAAGATTTCTGGAAAGCCCATCTCCTTGGTAAAATAGTAGAAAACGCTTTAGATAGTTTTTGTAAAAAAGGATACGCTAAAGAAAACTTTTCTGGATTCTTTTCAGTGTATGAAGTTGCTCTGCCATAAGGAATTCTAGGATATCTATCATACCAACCAGCAACTCCTGAATGAACTGCACCTGCATAATTTGTATTTGAAATATATTTCTGTTTGATCTTTTCAGCTTCTTCTATCTGTTGTTCTTGTGGCATATTTTTCACATCGTTAGCCCAAGTATCAAATTCAAACTCATCAGCTTTCATTTTAGAAGTTAACCAAACATAACCTCTGGTTGATGGAGCATCCTTAACATTGGTATAACGATCATAAATTTCACTGACAGAATCTTCGTCAAAAAGATTTTTAGAAGGATTTGAAAAATAATCTAACACGTCTAATTGAAGATCAGTTACCCATTCTCTATCAGAGTCCGTTTCTTCTCTTGGCCCTGCAGCAATTCCTCTATTAAAAGATATAGACGCAGCGCCCTTCAATCCCTCTAGAGCATTCAATTGTTCGTCTTCAGTAAAGAAATTCTTCCTTAAAATAAAAATAACAGTATCTTCATCCACTCCCTTTGGGCAGGAAGAACAGTCTTTATTTGTACACGTACTTTTTTCCTCTAAACCACAAATAGGAGGTGCAAAAAAATTACAATCTTCATCCACAACGTAATCGAAATGACGGTCATCCAAAAACTGACCTAGAAGGTGTTCGCAATCCAAAGTTTTTTCAGCAACTATCGTCCTAACCATAATATCACCTGTTTTTATCAATATTTTAAGTATAATATAAATACTTTTATTTAGCAACTTTTATATGACAGCTTTAAATAGAAATCCTTCTAACACCAGTTATTTACAACCAAGTAAATACCAAATGCTGTTCCCCAGAATTAGTACAGTAACCTATTTCTGCCAAAAAGTCAACCTACCGACAATATCAACAACTGCACCTTATCAACCAACCCCATTCGCCAACATACCAAGGCCCGGAGATAAATTGGTGTTTGGACAATTTGAGATGACGTTCATTGTCGATGAAGAAATGTGGAATTGGCAATTAATTTATGATTGGATGCGAGGGATGACGTTTCCTTGTAGTTTTGATGAATATAAAAATTTATACAGAGAATCTGTATATACGTTGCATTCACAGCAACCGCAATATTCCGAAGGGTATCTGGCTATTCTTTCCGGTATAAATGTACCAAAATTAAAAATAAATTTTGAATCTATGTTTCCAGTAGCATTATCTGATATTTGGATGGACACTACTATGGGAGCTGACGATGTTGTATTGGCAACAGCCACGTTCAAATACCATATATATAATGTAGAACGATTGTAATTGGAGATTTTATATTATGTTTAAACTTGATGAAATTTTAGAAAATTGGAACCAAGATTCTGTAATTAACGAATCGCAAATAAGTACGGAAATTTTAAGAATTCCAAAACTCCACTCAAAATACGTAAAAATACTTAATGACCATAAGCTATCTGCAATGAAAGCTAAATTTGAGTATGATAAATTCAAAACAATAAAAACTGAATATTATCTAGGTCACTTAGATCAAGAAACGTTAGAAAAATATGGTTGGGATCAATTTGATATCAAAGTCAGCAAAGGCGGAGTTGACAGATATCTGAATTCTGACGAACAATTGATCAAATTACTACAAAAAAAATCTTATCACGAACAAGCCATTTCTATTTGTGAATCTATACTGAAAGAACTATCAAATAGAACTTGGCAATTAAAAGTACACGTTGATTATATGAAATTCTTATCTGGTGCATGATGATTGATGTCTTAATAGAAAAACTTAACGAATCATACATAAAAATACAAGCAGAAGAATACATTCTACGCGAATTGCAAGACGCATATAGCTTTTATGCTGACGGATATAAATTCAATCCGAAATTCAAAGCTAAAATATGGGATGGTAAAATCGTTCTCCTTAGAATAATAACCAGAAATACTGGAATAATTTATCACGGATTGTTATTTGATATCTTAAAATTTTTCAAAAAAAGAAATTATTCTTTTGAAATACACGATAACCTAAAATACAAAAAAGTCCCATCTAAAGATGAACTGCTAACTTATTTGTCTGAATTACAACCAGCATCCGATAACAAATTATTATATCACAGAAGTTATCAAGAAACGGGGTTTGTAGACGCAATACAAAGAAAACGACAATTATTGTTATCTGTCACAGCTTCTGGAAAAAGTCTCATAATTTATTCTATCCTACGATATCTCATAGATCAAGGAAAAAGAGGATTAATTATTGTTCCAAACGTTACGCTTTCACATCAATTGTATAATGACTTTGCTGATTACTCAGGTATCAATGGATGGGATGTTGAAAGAAACATACATAAAATTTATTCGGGACAAGATAAAGACACTGAAAAACTTTTGACCATATCCACTTGGCAAAGTTTGATGAACATCAAAGGTAATCTGTTTTTTGAAGATTATGATTTCGTTATCATAGACGAAGCTCACGGCATAAAAGGAAAAGAATTAACAAAGATTCTTGAAAAATGCACAAACGCAGAGTACAGAATAGGATTAACAGGAACTACTGATAAATGTAAGGCAAACATCAATACAATTATTGGATTGACAGGAGAAATCAATAGATTAAATACAACTACTGAATTAGTAGAAAAAGGAGAAATTTCTGGGTTTGATATAAGGTGTTTGGTTCTTAAATATGACAAAGAAACTTGTAATCTAATTAAAAAAGCAAAATATAAAGACGAACTTAATTATTTTGTTACTAATAATAAAAGAAATATTTTTATAAAAAATTTGGCCCTGTCAATGAAGACAAACACAATTATTCTATTTGAATATGTGGATAAACACGGAAAGGTTCTTTACGATTTAATAAAAAACTCCAAAAAATTACAGCCAGATAGAAAAGTATTTTTTATTCATGGAAAAATAGAAGGCGAAGAAAGAGAACGGATTAGAAAATTACTTGAACAAGAATCGAACGCTATCCTTATAGCTTCTGTGAAAATTATGGGAACTGGGACTTCGATAAAAAATCTCCATAATATAATTTTCGCTGTTAATGGCAAATCTTGTATAAGAATATTACAATCAATAGGAAGAGCGCTGAGATTACATAAGGACAAAAATAAAGCGACTATATACGATATAGTCGATGATGCGTCGATAAACAAACACCAGAACTTTTTGTTAAAACATTTTATAGAACGAGCAAAACTCTATAACTCAGAAAAATTCGATTACAAAATAACTAAAATAGATATTTAATTATGAAAGATGTAAAAATATTGAGACTTAAAAACGGCGATGACATCATTTGTCTTTGTGAAATTCTTAAAGACTCTGTTAAAGTAGAACATCCTTATTTGATAGCTATTGAAGTAAATGTAAAATCACTAAAACAAGTTTTAGTTCTTCAGCATTGGCTTCCTATTAATTTAATTGAAGATAATTCTACTATTATTTCTGAAAATGACATTATGCTTAAACTAGAACCTAAAAAGAGCATAGAAGAGTATTTCTTAAATATGATAACAGATAAAACAGAATTATCTAAAGAAGATATTAAGAAGTTATTAGATAATCTAGATCTACAGTACTCTAAAGTACACTAACGTACTAAGAATATTTAATACTATCATCAACTGGGTACATACTTAATGTAACTCTGTCGAATTCAGAAGTCAAGCTTTTTTTTACGAAAATATTGCTTTACTTTTTAGAAATGTATTATATTATTAAACTATAATGGATATAATTATAATAAAAATGGAGACTCAATGAAAGTAGTTGTAAATTATATTGATAACGCCGAATTCACTAAACACTTGACAGATTATAAAAATCAAGTAAAGGAAGCTAAAGAAAAGGGCTTACCCAAACCAAGACCTTCCAACTATATTGGCGACTGTTTTCTGAAGATAGCCAATAATCTGTCAAAACGTCCAAATTTCTACAAATATACTTTTAAAGATGAAATGGTTTCTGATGCTGTAGAAAATTGCATCATGTACTTCGAAAATTTCGATCCAGAAAGATTCAATAAACCTTTTGCTTACTTTACCAAAATATGTTGGTGGGCGTTTGTACGAAGGATTGCCAAAGAAAAGAAACAACAATACATTAAATATAAAGCTACTGAAAGTTTTGGTGTTCTTGGTGAAGAAGAACTTGAAGAACTTGACGAAGCAACAAGAGCTCAGATTCAAATATATGACAATATGTATGAATTTATTTCTTCGTATGAAGAAAAACATATTACAAAAAAAGAACCCGCTAAAGAAACACCAAAAGGACTAGAGAAATTTTTTGATGAGTAAGGTTGTTATTTTAGGCGATACACATTTCGCTGTGCGTTCAGGTTCTTTACTTTTCAGTGATTATTTTGAGAAGTTTTATGAGAATGTGTTCTTTCCGTACCTAAAAGAAAACAACATCACCACAGTCATTCAGACTGGTGATCTTTTTGATGAAAGGAAACGTGTGAATAATTCTGGATTATATGAATCCAGAAGATTTTTCTTTGATAAGCTTGAAAAAGAAAATATTACAATGCATGTTCTTCTTGGTAACCATGACGTTGCATATAAGGACACATTGAGAGTTAATTCTCCATCTTTGCTTTTAAAAGATTATTCGAACATTAATATAATAGATTCTCCATCAACAATCGAAATCCAAGGTAAGAATATATGTTTCATTCCTTGGATTTGTAAAGAAAATGAAGAAGATTGTTTGAATGAATTACGTACAAGTAGATCAAATGTCTGTATTGGACATTTTGAGATATCTGGATTCGCTATGTATAAAGGGATAGTTGGTCATGGAGGTATGGATTCTTCTTTATTTGATAGGTTTGAGTACGTCTTTAGTGGACATTATCATCATCGCTCAACCAAACGTAATATACATTATGTTGGTACGCCATATGAATTGACTTGGTCAGATTTTGGTGATCCTAAAGGATTTCATATTTTTGATTTGGATTCTCAAAAATTGGATTTTGTAAAGAATCCGTATAAGATGTTTAATAAAGTTTATTATGATGATACTGAAGAAAGTGATGTAAATTTAATTATGGAAAATTTCCATAAAAACGAACTGAGAAATTCTTACGCTAAGTTAGTGGTGAAAAATAAATCTAATGTTTATCTTTTTGATAAGTTCTTAGAACAATTAGAAAAAGAAGAACCTTTTGATCTTGCAATCATTGAAGACGTTCAAGACGTTTTTACTGAAGAAATGATAGACATAGACGAAAGCGAAGACACTTTGACGACCATATATAAATTCGTTGATATTTCAACGAATAAAGATTATGATCCAGAGAGGGTGAAGAAAATTTTAAGCGAGTTATACAGCGAAGCGATTAGTATCCAAATATGATAATTATTTTTCAAAAAATTAGAATGAAAAATTTTTTCTCAGTAGGAAATGCATTCTTAGAGATAAATCTTAATTCACATAGACGGAATATATGTGTTGGTGAGAACGGAGCATCAAAAACCAGTTGTATAGTTGATTCCATCGTATTTGCTTTATATGGAAAGCCATTTAGAAAAACTAATAAACCTAATATTATAAATTCAATCAATAAAAACAATTTAGTCGTTGAGATTGAATTTGATATTGGAAGTAAATCTTATAAGATCGTTAGAGGTTTGAAGCCAAACGTCTTTGAAATATATTGCGATGGTAAATTACTTAACCAAGACGCTAGTGCAAGAGATTATCAAGAACATCTAGAAAAGAATATTCTTCGGATGAATTATAAATCATTTGTTAATGTTGTTGTATTAGGTTCTGCCAGATATAATCCATTTATGCAAATGTCTGCTGCTGATAGAAGAACTATCGTTGAAGACCTATTTGATATTCTTATATTTTCTTCTATGAATCTTTTGGTGAAAGATAAAATTTCTAAACTCAAGGATGAAGAGAAAGATTCAAATTATAAATTCGAATTGACAAAGGAAAAAATTAAACTTCAAAAAGAGAACATAAGGAATCAAAAAAGAAATAATGATGAATTGGTTGGTTTGAAATTACAAGAAATCCAAACCAATAAAGATCAAATCGAAGTAATGAAATCAGATTGTGAATTGATTCAAATGCACATTGATTCATTGTTTAAGAAGATAGTAGATAAAGATTCTATTGAAAAGAAACGGAAAAACTTTATTTCTATAGAAAGTAAGATAGAAGATAATCTAAAGAAAATTAGAAATGAAAACTCTTTCTATGAGAAAAACGATTCTTGCCCTACTTGTAAACAAACAATAGATGCAGGATTTAGACAAGATAAATTAGAATCTACGAATAAAAAAGAAATTGATCTTAAAAACGGTTTAGATAAACTAGAAGAAGAGTTTACTAAATTGAAAACCAGAATGGAAGCCATTGATGGCGTCAATAAAAATATCATTAGTCATCAATCCGAAATAATCAAGATAAACGCTTCTATCAAAGAAATTGAAAAGACTATACAAAGAGAAACTAAATTTATTGATGATTTGAAAAGTAAGAATGTTGAATATGATGACGTTGAGCTTAAAAAATTATTGAGAGATTATAAAGAGTGTGAATCTTCATTATCTAAAATTTCTGATGAAAAGTCTTATTATGAATATTCAGCAACTTTGTTGAAAGACGGTGGTATTAAAACTAGGATAATTAAACAGTATCTTCCTGTTTTAAATAAATTGATTAATCTTTATTTATCAAAACTCAATTTTTTCGTTAATTTCAATATTAATGAGAATTTTGAAGAGGTTATTAAAAGTAGACATAGAGACGAATTCACTTATATGAATTTCTCAGAAGGTGAAAAAACCAAAATTGATTTATCTATATTGTTCGCCTTTAGACAGGTCGCTAAAATGAAAAATTCTGTAAACACAAATCTTTTATTAATGGATGAGATATTAGACGGTAGTTTAGACTCCACAAGTATAGAAAACTTTCTTGAATTAATGTCTGACTTTGATAAAGATACGAGAATATTTATCATATCCCATAAGATAGATAGAACTAGCGATAAATTTGATAGAGTTTTAAAATTTGAAAAGAAAAAGAATTTCACAAGAATGACAGAGGTTATAGCATGAGTGATATGATTACTATTGATACAGGACTAAATTTTTCAGAGTCCATTAGTGTTAAATTCCAACCCTATCAGTTGGTTAATGAAAACGATCCTATTTTGAATGAGAATATTCCAGAATTTGATTTTAATTCTGGTGTTGATGTTGTTGAGCTGCGAGGTAGATTGGAAAAGACCCTTGAAACTACTAAAGGATTTGGTCTTGCAGCGCCTCAATGCGGATTACGCCATAATGTATTTGTTATGGGTGCAGAAGGAAATTATACCATTTTGTTTAATCCAAAAATTGTGAAACGTTCTGAAAAGACTGTTCATATGGAAGAAGGTTGCCTAAGTTTTCCGTTTTTAATTTTATCAATAACACGCCCTGAAAGTATTGTTGTTGAATACCAAGACGAGAATGGAATACTCAAAACCGCTGAATATTCTGGATTAACAGCGCGTATTGCACAACATGAAATTGATCACTTAAACGGCGTTACTTTTAATGAAGTTGCTAAACCTTTGGCTTTAAAGACTGCATTAAAGAAGCGCGAAAAGAAAACGAAATTGTATGTTAAACAGATGATGTCATATAGGAGATTAGTTAATGCGCAATCCAGCTGATATTATTTTAGAGTTGGAATCTGATAACAGCAGACTTTTTAAAGAGTCTGTCATCATTCGTGAAATGGAAGAAAATAACGTTGAGTTTTTTGAAGGATTAAAACTTGCTTGTGATAAATTAATCACGTTTGGCGTAAGTACGAAAACAGTACCAAAAACTACTGATGATGATTGCCTTAATGTATTAGAATCTCCTGGATTTTATGAATTAATTAAAGATTTAATTGATAGAAAAGCTACTGGTAATACAGCAAAGCAACTTTTAGCATTCATAGCTATGAATTCATCTAAACATATGTGGGATAATTGGTATCGTAGGATACTATTAAAAGATCTGAAGTGTGGAGTTGATGTTAAGACTATCAATAACTGCGCAGCAAAAGCTAATAAGCCAGAATACATTATTCCTGTTTTTTCTTGTCAATTAGCTCATAAATCAGACGATCATCCTAGTAAACTGCAAGGAGAAAAACTTATTGAGTGTAAGTTGGATGGAGTTAGAGTTATTTCTATCGTATATCCAGATGGAAAGGTTGATCAATTTAGCCGCAATGGTAAAGAACTGCTAAATTTCAGTATCATTAAAAATCAATTAAGTGCTTCTGCCAGTTACTTTAATGAACCAATGGTATTGGATGGCGAAGTGATGAGCGATTCTTTTCAAGATTTAATGAAACAGATTCACAGAAAAGAAAATGCACAAACTAATGATTCAGTGTTACATGTTTTCGATATATTACCCCTTGAACATTTTAAGAAAGGTATCTATAACGTTCCACAATTAGAAAGAAATTTTGCATTATCCTCTTGGTATGTTAATAATAAAGAAATATTGGGGAATGTTCAAATATTAGAACAAGAATTGGTTGACTTAAATACTGATGTAGGGTTTAATAGATATAAGGAAATAAATAGTGCAGCAATAAATGGTGGCTATGAGGGTATAATGATTAAAGACCCTTATGCACCGTATGAAATAAAACGATCTGTAGCTTGGCTCAAGCTAAAACCATACGTTTCTGTAGATCTGGAAATAATTGATATTATTGAAGGTGAAGATAAGTATGTTGGAATGCTTGGAGCCTTTGTTTGTAAAGGTATTGAAGACGGTAAAGAAATCCTAACCAATGTAGGGTATGGTTTATCTGATAAACAAAGAAAAGAATATTGGGACCCATCCGTAATTGGTATGTTGGTAGAAACAAAAGCTGATGCAATAACCCAAAATCAGAATGGAACATATTCTTTAAGATTTCCTGGATTCGTGCGTTTCAGAGGTCGTGCTGGTGAAAAAATTTAAGGATTAATTTATGTGGACTAAAGAAGATTGTATAAATGCTATATTAGATTTGGCTGAAAAATTCCCTAATACTAATATTACTAGAGATTTTTTTAGAAATAATTCGGATTGCTCTGATTATTGGTGGTCTAGATATTTCGGAACTTTTTCAGAATTCAAACAGTATTCTGGATTAACAAGAACTAGAGAACAATCCAAGTTACTTGGCCAAGTAGCTAAACATGCGTCTAAAGATAGATTAAGAGAATTTAATAAAGAAAAGGCGCAGTATGATGGAAAGTATTTGAGGCCAGATTCAAAAAGGTTCCAAACTATTGTAACCATTTCTGATACTCATGATATTAGTTTTGATGCGTTTACTAAGAGAGTGTATCTTGATACGCTAAAACGTATCCAACCAGAAGTTATTGTATTCGGTGGAGACCATTTCGATTTGCCTGAATTCAGTAAATATTTCAACGATCCTAGAAGTTTCAATATACTTGAAAGAATCAATTCAGTACATGAATTTCTTAGAGAAATCAGAGAAATTGTCCCTGATGCGGAATTTAATTGGATTTCTGCAAATCACGAAATGCGTTTATTGAAGCACTTATCAGAAGCAAGTCCTAATATTATGGTACTACTATCTGATCTACATGGTTTCACTATTTCCAAATTACTTGGACTCGATGAGTTTGAAATTAATTATATTTCAAGAGAAGACTTAGGCGTATTTAATGAGTCTGATTTGAAGAAAGAAGTGGGAAAGAATTATCTTGTAAAATTTGATTCTGTTTTATTCCATCATTACCCAGAAGGAAAAAATTATGGAATTCCGGGGATGAATGGGCATCATCACAAGCATAAGAGCGAGGCGCTGCATAATTTGAATTTCGGTTCTTATGAATGGCATCATTTAGGCGCTGGGCACGTAAGGAGAGCTAACTTTTGCGACGCACAAAAGTGGTCTACAGGTTTCATGATATCACACCACGATATATATAATAAAACAACTGTTTTTGAGTATGTTGATACTACAAGAGACTTTACAGTTGTTGGTGGAAAATGGTATCAACGAAATGAAAATGAATTATATAAGTTATAATTGAGGAAAAATATAAAATGCAAATTCAAATTTCTAGAGAAGAATTGTCTAAAAAGAAGCTGTTTATTGGTATGCCTACCTACGGTGGTATGATGACCACGTTAACAGCAAAGTCATTGATTGATTTGAATTCTTTAATGGCTCAGTACGGTGTTGAAGTTAAATTCAGTTTCTTAATGAATGAAAGTCTAATTCAACGCGCAAGAAACTACATCACTGACGAATTCTTATACAGAAGTGATTGTACACACATGATGTTCATTGATGCGGATATCGTATTCAATCCACAGGACATTATTGCTATGCTTGCTCTTGATAAGGAAATTATTGGTGGACCATATCCTAAGAAGAGTCTTGATTGGAATCAGCTTAATAAGGCTATTAAGAAGAATCCAGAGCTTCCTCCTAGTGAATATGAAAAGTTGACTGGTTCTATTGTGTTTAATCCTGTTGGTGGAACCACTAAGTTCAGTATTCAAGATCCTCTTGAGATTATGGATCTAGGAACTGGTTTCATGCTAATTAAGCGCGAAGTTTTTGAAAAATATCAAGAAGCATATCCCGAAAAGATGTATAAACCAGATCATGTTGGACAGGCTCACTTTGACGGTTCAAGAGAAATCTGTGCTTTCTTTGATTGCGTAATTGATCCTGATTCTAAGCGTTATCTGTCTGAGGATTATTTCTTCACTCAACAGTGTAGAAAGATTGGTATCAAGACTTGGCTTGCTCCTTGGATTAATCTCGGTCATATGGGTTCATATCTGTTCCAGGGATCACTTCCACACGTAGCGTCTTATATTGGAGAACTTTAATGAGTAAAGAGAAATTTTCTCATTACTATAAAAAAGTTCCAGGCGAATATATTGATGTGTATCGGGTACTTCAATTATTTGAAGTATCCGACCCTTGTATTCAACATGCTGTAAAAAAACTTCTAGTTGCAGGAAAACGCGGATTAAAAGGTTTAGATAAAGACGTTAAAGAAGCCATTGTTTCATTGGAAAGGTGGCAAGAAATGAGAAATGAAGAACGTGAATATTATTCTATCCCTAATGAAATTAGGACAAATACAATAGAAGATGATGAAAAAGAATATCGACAATGTATTGACTAATATGTTGTTGCATATATAATATAATTTTAATTGATGAAAAAGGTGAAAAATGAAACTATCCGATAGAACTTTAGGTGTTCTTAAAAACTTCTCAACTATCAATCCAAGTATTGCGTTCAAACAAGGAAATACAGTTTCTACAGTATCTTCTTTGAAGAATGTTTTGGCAGACGCTGTTATTGAAGAAACCATCCCAAAGGATTTTTGTATCTATGATCTAAACAATTTCTTGAGTCTTGTATCCTTATTTAAGGATGGTGCAGACCTTGAATTTGATGATAATCACGTTATTATTGTTGGTATGGGTGGACGTAGTAAGATCAAGTATCGTTTTACAAGTCCTACGATGATCGTAGCTGCACCTGATAAGCGACCTAATCTTCCTTCAGTTGATGTGAAGTTTACTCTTACTGAAAAGGATTTTACTTGGTTAATTCGTACTGCTAATGTTCTTGGATCTACTAACATTGCTATTGAAAGCGATGGCACTGAAGTAAAACTAATTACATTCGAAGCTTCTAACGATTCTGCACATTCTAATGCACTAGCATTAGAAAATGTTGATCCAGAAGGACATTCATTTAAATTAGTTTTTAAGACTGAAAATCTAAAGATGATCCCCGGTGAATATGTTGTTGAAATTTGTTCTAAGGGAATTTCTAAGTTCAGTGATAATAATAATGGTCTAACTTATTATGTCACTCTTGAAACTTCTTCTACTTACAGCTAAGGAATTATTATGACTAAGACCGTTGCGTCAGCATTTGGTAATTTTGACGAGGGCCAACTTGAAACTCTAAAGGGTGGGCTTAAAGAACTTTCTAATGTATTTACTATGCAGGAATCACAGAAGGAAGTATTAAAGGATATCATTAACAATCTTCACGAGGAATTAAAGATTCCTAAGAAACTGATTAATAAGCTTGCCAAAACTTATCATAAGCGGAACTATGAAGAGACTTCTCTTGAAAATCAAGAATTTGAATTATTATATGAAAGTGTAACGGAATAATTATAAATTATTTTTCCTACGTTTTCCTTCGTTACTAGCCACGGATACATATTCCCATAATCGCATATCTCCTGTTTGTGTCCTATATTCGTCCGTGGTTATTAACATATAATTGCCTTGTTTATCGTAACATTTAACCAAATTTTTTGTTTTCTGCCAGTTGTGTTGTCCTATTTTGGATAAGTTAGATGCTACAGAACTTCCATCTTTTTGTTTTAATAGATTATGTGATTTGTTTTTTACTCTTTCTAAACATTTATTGGATATTTTTTCTTTGGTAGATTGAAGTCTAACGTCTCCTTTTTTAACCGACGATGATACTCCTTTTCTACTATTGCTTATGTTTAATTTTGCTTGTTTCGAACGTTTTTTTCCTGTATTCGAGTTTATTCTTTTTTGGATGGATTCTTGTGAATGAATTAAACCTGATACTCCTTCACCGCCATCGGTTCTGTTTAATAAAATCCCAGTTCTATTATCTTTTCTACCAAACCATTTTATATAATATCTTTCTAATATAAATGAATAAGTTTCTGATAATTCTGAATGTAGTATTAATATAAGCGAATTATTTTTCGGTACTGGTATTTTTCCATGAGGTTCCCAAGCTCTATCTGTGCTCCCCTTACCCACGTAATATGGAGTTCCTTTTGTGGCCGTTTTGGAATCTTTGTCGCGGAGATAGAAATAAACGTAAAATCCTTTTGGTGGATTTTTTCTTGAATAAGTATTCATGTTGATGTACCACTAGTACGTTAAAACCATCGGATATTTACGGTATCGCGGATGGTGTATTTACTTTTGTATGTAATAGTTGTATACTATTACTGTATTTATATATTGTGAGATTTATATTATGTATGATTATAACGAATTTTCTTTTGAGGAAAAATATCGTCCGAAGACTATCGATGAATGTGTACTTCCAGAAAGTACGAAGAAACTATTCCAGTCTTATGTCAATGATAAGAATATTCCCAATCTTTTTCTATCAGGACAACAAGGTAGTGGAAAGACTACCTCAGCTAAGGCTATGTGTAATGAAATAGGTTGTGATTATCTATTCATTAATGGTAGTTCTGAAAACGGTATCGATGTATTTCGTAACAAAATTTCTAATTATGCTTCGTCAGTATCACTTTCTGGTGGAAAGAAAGTGATCATTATCGATGAAGCAGATAGATTATCGCCCAATGCTTTTGATGCTATGCGTGCTGGCACTGAAGCGTTTCATACTAACTGTACGTTTATTCTTACTGGAAATTATAAGAATCGTATTCCTGCTCCAGTACTCTCAAGGTTTATTGAAGTAGACTTTACAATTCCTAAGAACGAAAAAAAGGCAATTATCACTCAATTCTTTAAACGTATATGTTTTATTCTTTCTGTTGAAAAGATTGATTATGATAAGGAAACTTTGGCTGTTCTAATCAATAAGTTCTTCCCTGATTATAGAAAGACTCTTGTTGAACTACAGAGATATGCAGTTAATGGTAAAATAGATTCTGGAATTTTAGCTCAAGTAGCCGATATCCAAATTAAGGATTTGATTAAATATCTTAAAGAAAAAGATTTTACAAAGACCAGAGGTTGGGTTGTGTCTAATCTTGATAACGATCCAAATTCAATCTATAGGAAGATTTATGATGGGTTGTATGACTTTTTAAAGCCATCGTCTATTCCAAGCGTAATTTTGACTATGGCTAAATATCAATATCAAACAAGTTTTGTAGTTGATCCAGAAATCCAATTACTATCGTTTTTGACTGAGGTAATGTTAGAAGGCGAATTCTTATGAGCTTAGACTTATTTAAAGAAATTCTTCCTTCAATATTATCTACTAAAAATTACCTAGATATTGAAGAAAACGAGAAAGATTATAACTCGTTTGTGATTAATAAAGCGTTATCTCAACATATGGATACGCTTTATCACGCTAAAATGATGAATATAAATAGTCACTTGGATAAGAAGATTCAATACGATTATTTGTTCCATTCAGTTAGACAGTATAAGAGAAAACGACAAGAATGGTTAAAAAATACAGATTCGAAAGAATTGAAGATGTTGATGGAATATTATCAATGTTCTTCAGATAAAGCAAAGACTATTTTATCAGTTTTAACGCCCGAAAATCTTGACATTATTGAAAAGAGATTGGATAAGGGTGGAAATTCTAAAACTACTAAATAGTTGTAACTTAAGCAATTATTTTGGAGTTTATGTAATTATGATTGATGACGTTTTCAAAGGATATGGAATTCGTGTCTCGTTAGAAGACGAAGATTCCTTCTTAAAAATTAAAGAAACCTTAACTAGGATAGGAATATCTTCTAAAAAAGATAAGATCTTATATCCAAGTTGTTATATTCTCCATAAAAGGGGTGAATATGCAATTATGCATTTTAAAGAATTATTTTCTTTAGATGGGAAATATTCAGATATTTCTGAAAATGATTTGGCTAGAAGAAATACTATTGCTTTACTATTGGAAGATTGGGAATTACTAAAAGTTGATAATAAAGAAGTAGTAGAACAAAATACTGTCGATATGAATCAAATCAAAATATTATCATATAAGGATAAAGATAATTGGGTAATATCTCATAAGTATTCCATAGGTTCTAAAAAATAACCCATCGGGATGGGACTTGCAGTCGGAGGGTCGGCAAGTAAAATATTCCTCCGACCTAATTTGTAAAAGGGGAGTAATATCCCCTTTATTTTTCTCTCTGCTTTATATATAATATATTTTGAGGGAAATAATATGAGCAAGAAACCTGAAAAGATCATAAAGGTTAAGAGCATTTTTAATAATGATTTTTACTACTCCTCTGAATCTTTTCCGACAAAAATTATCGATGGCGAAGTTTTCATTGGCGTAAAAAAGAATATCAATGATTCTCAAACCTTCTTTATGAAGAAAGATAATTTAGAAGTCCAAAAAGTGTGATTTATTATGAATGTTAAAATGATCGATTATTATATGGATATCGCAACCAGAACTGCAAAACTTTCATATGCAGAAAAGTTAAAGGTTGGTGCAGTCCTAGTCAAAGATGATAAGATTATTAGTCACAGTTGGAATGGAACGCCAAGAAACTGGGACAATATATGTGAAAACAAAATATACGTTGAAAAATACCACGATCCATATTTGGACGAAGTAATTATTCAAGATGATGATGGATTCTTTTATTACAAAACAAAACCAGAAGTAACTCACGCTGAAGAAGCTATGTTAATGAAAGTAGCATCATCAAGCGAATCCACTGAAGGTGGCGTTTTGTTCTGTACACATTCTTGTTGTTTGAATTGTGCAAAATTAATTTATGGTGCTAAGATAAAAGAATTCTATTATATTGAAGAATACAGAAGCACAGACGGTATTGAATTCTTAAAACGTTGCGGTATTAAGGTGACAAAATATTTTCCTAAATAATACTTTCGTATTATAGTTTTAGGAGAATACTATGTCTGAAAACAGCTGGGGGTATCATTTAGTTCTTGATGTGAAAGGTTGTGATTTAAATAAATCTAAAGATCCTATTTACATTGCAGATTTTGTAAAAGAACTTGTTAAGCGTATAGATATGGTTCCGTTTGGTGAACCGCAAGTCCTCCACTTCGGTGAAGGAGAATTAACTGGATGGACTGTTTTACAGTTTATACAAACGTCTAATGTTATGGGACATTTTATGGATCATAATGGTGATTTGTATTTCGACGTTTTTTCTTGTAAGAACTTTGATAAACAGATTGTTTTAGACATATTAGAAGAATACTTCTCTCCGGAGAATGTTAAACATAGTTTTTTAATTAGACAAGCTTGAGGTTATTATGGCTGAAATTAAGTGTATTAGATTGACCACTGGTGAAGATATTATTTGTGAATTGAGCGAAAATGGAGATTCATATATTCTGAACAACCCTGTTCAGCTTGGTATGGTTCCTTCACAATCTAATGGTCAACCTACTTTTGGATTTGTTCCTTTTCCTATCTATGGAAAAGACAAAAAGGATTTTTCTTTGACTGTTGCAAAGAGCCATGTAATGTTTGTTACCGAAGCAGTTGACGAATTTATTACCCAATACAAGACAATGAATTCTGGTATTGTTACGCCATCACAAAGTCTTATCCTCTAAGGCTTTGTGGAGATGATTAATGAGTGATTTTTATCTTAATGCTAAGGTATATGGTGATAATATCCTCTATAGAGGGTGGAGAAACGGAAAGAAAGTAAGTGTTAAAATTCCGTATTCTCCATCCATCTTTATTCCTACAAACCAAGAATCCCAATATAACACAATTTATGGTGAACCTTTAAGAAAGGTTAAACCAGGTTCAATTAAAAAGACAAAAGAGTATGTTAAAAAGTACGAATCTGTGGAAAACTTTAAGATATATGGCAATACTAAATTTGAGTATTGTTTAATATCTGATCTGTTTCCAGAACCAGTAAATTGGGATATTGATAAGATTAGAATAGCTATTGTTGATATCGAAGTTAATTCTGATCCAGAAACTGGAGGATTTGCTAAACCTTATGATCCATTCCAACCAATTATTTCTATCGCTTATAAAATTCGTGGCGAAAATAATACATACCTCTTAGGATATGATGATTTCAGTCCTGCAGATAATGTAACTTATATTAAATGTAGGGATGAGTATGATCTTTGCAAAAAGTTTATCGATGTTTGGAGTTTTGACTACCCAGATGTTATTTCTGGATGGAACACTGATAATTTCGATATAACCTATATTGTAAATAGATTCAATAGGATTATTGGTGAAAAGGAAACAAGGAAGTTATCTCCTTGGGGAATTATTAATAATAAAGTTGTTAGAAGATATAATCCAAAGTTCAACAGATTCGAAGAAGATAATTTCTATAGTATCTATGGTGTTTCTTCGTTAGATTATCTTGAAGTATTTAAAAAGTATCATCCTGATGGTAAGTCGCAGGAACAATATAAGTTAGATTTTATTGCTGAAACTCAGATAGGTCAGAATTAAGTCGAATA
>Ga0214192_1000396_pt1 | contig 27329 bp, 21 predicted proteins | sample TroBogEpilimnion_44_FD_153030 | JGI IMG/M metagenome (GOLD analysis project Ga0214192, IMG submission 153030) | Freshwater microbial communities from Trout Bog Lake, WI - 29JUL2008 epilimnion | ecosystem: Environmental > Aquatic > Freshwater > Lake > Epilimnion/Euphotic zone | place: Trout Bog... | reverse complement strand
AAATAAAGGAAAAATAATATATTTAAAATTAAAAATATATTATATATGTAAATAGGTCTAAAAATGCTTATTTCTCAGGGATTAATTTTTTACTGTTAGTTAATATCCTTCCATTTTATTACCAACATAACTATTATTAAAAATGTTAACACAATTGACGATAATGATATATACCATAGATTTGTATCGAAATCATAAGTCGTAACTTCAGGAATATTTTCTTGATCTTGTTCATTTTTTAATAATCCTACTTTTAATTTTTGCTCTGCGCCACTATCCAAAATTTGAATATTAAATTTATTTTTTTCAAACGAAATTACTATTTTTTTGTTGGGAGGTAATATATTATTTATTTTTTTAAGCTCATTTCTAAACTCAGTTTGCTCCTCCAGACTAAGATTATTATTTTTTATAAAGTCATTCAATAATTTTGTAATTTCATCCATTTTTTCTTCCTTTATGTTTGTGTTTATTCGTTCACCAACGCCTCCTAACATCCTGTCATTTTGTTCAGCTCCTAATATCCCGTTATTTTGTTTACCTCCCAACATTCCACTATTTTGCAAACCTCCTAACATTTCGCTATTTTGTTTATCTCCAGACATCCCACTATTTTGTAAACTTCCTAATATTCCCTTATTTTGTAAACTTCCTAACATTCCCTTATTTTGTAAACTTCCTAACATTCCCTTATTTTGTGAATTCCCTAATAAAGAATGATTTTGTGTACTTCCAAACATTTGATGATTTTGTGAATTTCCTAACATTCCATTATTTTGCGTACTTCCAAGCATTTGATGATTTTGTTGAGTATTATAATTTGAGTTTAATTTGTTTAACATTTGTTCGACACGATTGGGAATATGATTTTCACATTGTGTGTTATTAGATGTATGATTTAACATTTCAGATGCAGAAATCATAATATTTATAATATAATTAGATAAATATAATTATATTAGATAAATTAATTAGAAAAATTGGTCGGTAAACTTTTTTATATTTTAATATTTTATTACTTAGTTGTTTTTAGTTATTTTAGTTGTTTTTACTTTAGAATAATTTTACATTTGACACACTTAATATTACTTTTTGAATACTGTATGTTGGTTGATATGTCAAAGTAGATGATGATACATTAGATGTAGTACTTTTTGTAGAAGCAGTGACAGTACTGGCGGACGACGGAGAAAACTGAGAACCAGAATTTGGTGTGACCATTACATAAAACAATGAGCCAGGTGTTGAGTAAATTGTCAACGAATTAACCATTGCGGTATTTATTGTTGGGAAAAATTGTGCTTCTGGTAAAACTATAATAATGTAATAGGAATTTGAATTAATTATATTCAAGCCCAGTGAGAGCGAATTACCGAATAAATCTCCTTGATCATCAGACAACATGTTTAATCCGTTCATCATATATACACAATTACCCGTAGAACATAACAAACTATTTGGTAAACTGAAATAGTTATAACCTATTTGTTGACCAAAAACCATTTGTTCACTTGGGTCAACTGCCATGTTAAAACTATTTTTACTGTTTAACATTAAATACCACATGCCTGGGCAATTTGCTACTGTTGGAGGATTTTGTACAGCGCCATCCATTAATGGTTGTAAAATTAAAACGTTAATGTTATAACTACCCATTTGGTTGACTTGTGCAACAGTGCTTGTATTAATAAAATAATCGACAATAGAAACCGAACCATCAAACAAATTAATAATTGCTCTCATAATGGAAATAAAATTTCTCAAAGATGTTACTGCGTATGACGATATGACACTTAAAGGTGTACCAGTATTCAATACTAAAAATGTACCTCCAGTCACATTTCTTCCAAATAATAACACAACTTGTTTAGTAGCCATATCATTAACTGAGAACTGATTGTATGTATTGTAAATTGCAATAGGAGACTTCCATACATTTCTAATTAAAACTTCTGCGGTTATACTAGAATAGTTAGTATAAGTATTTACGGCTGTAGAAAATGCAACACCCACGACAAAATGTCCATTCATTAGTCCCGTTGTTGCCAGTGGCGTAAGACCAGCAATGTATGGAGGACCTGGCGTAGTAGTAGATAAGTTAAATATAGGTACGTAAGGAACAGATGGCGGATTACCATTTAAGACATAACCAGCTTGATTAAGATAATAACCAGTTGCACCACCGGAAACTGCAGGAATATAAGCAATTGGTAAAGTGGCATATAATTTAGTATAACCTGGAGCAATAACAATCGGGACATTGTTTAGTATTGACTGAAAATAATTTTGAGAATTGAACGTTTGACCAGGAGTCATAAATACGAGGGGAATTGGTCCTGCTGTATAAGTTTTGACTTTTGATAAATCGGAAGAATCTGAACTCAGGGATGCTAACGCGTTTTGTGTCAATACTTTATTTTTTACAATAACACTTAAGTTGGGAGATCCTTTTGTGGTACCGGCAGTGTAGGCCGTGGCATCGGTATTTGAAATAGTGAACAATAACTCGACAATTAGTATTTCGTTTTTTTGTTGAATATAGTAATTGGACGTAAACAAATAATTGTCGCTATTGTAGGTCGAATATCCAGGATTTATGTTTGCAGCAGTTGGAAGAGTCAGTGTACCTGAAGAATTTCCGTACACACTACCTGTTTGTGAATAATATGGTTGTTGTGTCAAACTAAAAAATAATCCGGCAGGTAATTGAGGGGTGGGACTCAGTGTGTATGGGTTATTGGTGTATGCATTGGTTGTACCGTTAGTAATATCAATGTTATGTTTACCAGTCGCGTTCACAATAGGCTGTAAATTACTAAATAAGGAAACATCATCTCCTAACATTGATGAAGTACTCATCGTACCATTTAAATAACTACAGGAACTTAAATCGAAATTCCAGTTTCCCCATCCACACTGAGCACCAGACACAGGGTCAAAATAACTAGCAGTCACAGTGTTTGCATTTTGGTTGACAGTAGAATTTACCATCAATACAGTTTGTTCATGATAAATAGTATCTACTGGATTAATAGTATTTCCGACTGGGTAAATATTACAATCTGGTTGAGCTGTTGAAGCACTAGTGTTTGTTGCAGTTTGCACCGCGGAAGAAATTCCGTTTATTGTGGACGAGGGAGTATTTAATTGAACTAGTCCAGATGTTAAATAATTTAATGAACTCATTTATATTTATATAATAGTTTAATATAAAAAAATATTTTTAAATGGATGAAAATAATATATAATTATATATTTTTTTTATAGTTGATTTTTTTTTAATACATATAATTCATTTTTTTTATGCGTTAGTGTAAAAAATAATATAGATTATTTTTTAAAATTTTTTCTATTTAGATAATATAATAATAAATGTCAGTTCAAGTTGTTAACCCAAATCCACAACTAGTTTCCGTTGCTCCCATAATTATTTGCCCCGGAAACAAACTCTTGTTGTTCAAAACTTCAGGTCAAATTACCTACAATAGACCAGTCAACTCAGGATACAGTGGCGCTACCTCCACATTCTGGTCCTATTACTGGAATGACCCAGCACAAAATGCTACCGTCGGCGTACAACAATTAGCAACAAGTTGTTAAAATTTATATAAAAAATTACACTACAATATATGATTCTTCAAAATTAACATTTAAATTTTTATTTTTATAGTTAAAACAAACAGCCACCTGCTGTGGTTTTTTGTTTAGTTCTAGTAATTCCACTAAACTAAAATGCAATAATTTGATTTCCGCATATTTCTTAATTTTGTTAAATACACATTCGTCATTCACACAATTTGCCTCACAATGTACAGGATATGCCTTTTTAATTGCTTTATTTACGTCATCTTGCGAATGTATTCCTGCATAAACTCCCGATTCTATATCATATTCGTGTCCATTCAACCAAGCCCAACAATGAATACAATATTCCATACCAGAACCATAATAATCTTTATGATGAAATTTTTCACAATACATACATTGTTTCCACTCATTTTTATTTATTGCAGCGTATTTTGTACTATGCGCTTCAACACCCATCAATTTATCTACTTCAGTCTGAGATATTTTATTTTCATTCTTTTCCTCAATAACTAAATTAGCGGGTATTTTACCTTTTTTTACTACTTTAGACATTATATTATAAATTTGGTTTATTATATAAATTAATATAAATTCATTTAATATATCAATTTTTTTAATATATTAAGTTAGTTTATTTCTTGTATAACCATTTTTCAGAATTGTTTAATTCATTATTTTACTAACTTTGCCACTTTATTCATCTGCATCTTTTTTGGTTTTGACTAATTCAATTGTTGCTCCGGCAGCACCGATTATGACTATTTTATACTCGTATGTATAACCACTATCTAATTTTTTCATATCAATACAATTTTCCGTTTGTAGTGAGCTTTTTATTTTTGTCTCTATTATTTTGTTAATGTTGGACTCATCTAACACAAAATCAGTTTCGTATGGTTCAATTCCCTCTGTGGTAATTTTTTTGTTATCGTCTTTAGAATTCGACATTAATATATGAATTGAATTATATAATTATTTTTTTGTAATTATTCGTATAGTTTCTGTACAGTCTTTTTCACAATACATTGTGTCGTGGTGTATTGTGAAAAATGACTGCGCGGTTGTTTTTTATTTTTTTTCGTAAATTGAACCAAATAATTCAATTTATTTATTGTAAATCTTAATTTATAACTAATTGTAATTAAAAAAAAGTATATGTGATTAATAAAAACAAACAAGTACTTTATAACAAAAATATTTATTTAATGACGATTAAGCACTTTATTTTAGTCAACAGTAACTACTTTTGCTAAATTTCTTGGTCTGTCTGGATTTATTCCTTTAGCAATTGACAAATGATAAGACAACAGTTGTAAGACTACAACTGCGATTAATCCAGTAAATGTTTTATTATTAGGCAAAACAATAGAATTTGCAGATTCTGGTGCATTTGGTGATATTTCTATTATAAATGCTCCCCTAGTTTTAATTTCTTCCACAATACTTTTGACAAAATGATCTCTTTGTTTATACAAAAGAATTATTGGAGTATTTTGTTCAATCATTGCATATGGTCCATGTTTTAATGCAGAAATGTGAAAACCTTCAGCGTGAATATATGCAATTTCTTTTATTTTTAATGCTCCTTCCAACGCCGAACCATGTAACTCGTCTTTACCTAATAAAAACATACTTTTTATATTTGTTGTTAATAAGGTGGCCGCAATAGTTTGTATTTTTTGTTCTAGTTCTATTGTATTTATTATGTCGATTTCTAGTCTGTTTAAATCCATCAAAAATTTATTTTTAATTTTTGCATCTAATTTTCCGTTCAATTCTGCTTTGTATATCGATAATAATAAACAGGCCAATATTTGCGATGTGCATGATTTTGTCGATGCAACTGCATTTTCTCTTCCGCAATTTGTGTATATGTTATCAATCGTTCTTCTTGATATAAGTGAGCCAACTACATTTATTATTCCGATTATTTTGATTTCATTTGGAATCATTTTTTCCAGAGAGTTTATTTTATAATTAGAATCCATGAGTACATTGAGAGGGTCGGAATCTGCAATCAGTTTGTTCGGTTCTAAAACATTAATTCTATTTGATGAATATTCTCTGCATATGGTCGTCGCTATATTTAAATCTCGTGTTTCTCCAGACTGAGATATTAAAATTATTAATAAATCACGTTCTGGATTTTCTATTGCTTCTAAATGTACACGAGAAAAATCACCTCCGTCATACACATTTACAAATTCAAAAGCCTTGGTATATCTGAAATAGTTTGAAGCAATTAATCCGGCATAATATGAACTTCCACACGCAATAATATACAAATATTTACATGGTTTTATAAAATCCATATCAAATAATATATTTGTTTGATTATATCGCATTTTTTTAGTTATAGGATCTATTAATATGTTTAACTTGGTCTGATCCTGTATTTCTTTTCTCATCCAATGTTTAAAATTTTCGAGAGTTATGTCGTTATCAGCATTTTTCAAAAGTGGTAATTCTTTGTATTCTCCATAAATTTTGTACGTATTATTTTCAACATATCCATAAGTTTTTTCTCTCAACAATAAATAATTATCAACCATATTCATAAATCCACTTGGTTCAGAAGTCAACATCATTATACCCTCTTTTATTCCTATCAACAATGGATTCTCATTTTTCATAAAAAACAATTTATCCGGATTATCTTGATTATGTATTATACATGCCCACGTACCCTCTAAAATATTTGTCGTTAATGCTAAAATTTTATCAAATGTCGCATCTGGCTCCAATTCTTGTAAATATTGAATAATATTCGCAATAATCTCAGTGTCAGTGTTTGATTTAAATTTATAATTTGTCAAATATTTTTCTTTTAATTCATCACAATTTGATATAATACCATTATGAACCAGTGTAATTTTTCCATTATTAGATATGTGGGGATGCGAGTTGTAATCTGTTTTTCCTCCATGTGTTGCCCATCTTGTATGACCAATTCCAACGTTGTATTTTAAGGGATCCTCTATTTTAGAAATATCATTTTCTAATAATACAAAAATATCGTCTATATTTGAATCTTTGGCCTTTTTAATAATTTCTCCATCAACACCGAATTTTGCCACATAATTGGAAATTCCGTCGGTTAAAAAAATTCCGCAAGAATCATAACCTCTATTTTTTAACAAATTAAGAGCTTTAATAATAAGATTTCCCAAACCATTTTCGACGTTGGAATGAGAATCCTTTACACATCCAAAAATTCCGCACATGTTTATTTAATATATAATTATATTTTTATTATTTCGTAATTAGAAAAAATGATTTATCATAAAGTTCATCTTCACATTTATAATATATTATATTTATTCTGTCCTCGAACAAATGCATTTCATCAAATATGGGTTTTTTTTCTATATATTTTTTGTCAAACTGATAAAAATTAATTATGTAATCTATTTTTTCTCTGTTTTCTTCACCTTCCTTTATTTGTAAATTAATTTTTCCGTCAACAAAATCTAACTTTTTCCTATTGTTATCAGTTACGTCACATGCATCGCATTTTTTATAATGCGAAATTATATCGGCCTTTTTTATACTCAACTCATCCATTTTATTTATTATGATATTACACGGGTTCCATACTATAGGAATATTCATCTGTACCATGTCTACCATAACTTCTTTTACATCATCATTTTCTTCTGCCTCGTTTTCTTCTGCCTCATTTTCTTCTGCTTCTTTTTCTTCTGCTTCCTTTTCTAGTTCTAGTTCTATATATTCTATTGATTCGTCTATTTCGCACCTAGTAATATTTAGAGATTTTAGTGTACTCGCTAATTTTTCATATTGAATGTTGTTTTCTTGACATATAGCTTTGTATTTTGTCGGTGATACTATCGAATCAAATTGTATAATGTTCTTGTATTTTATAAACACTAAATTATCCATGACACACAAACCATAGTTTTTTATCATCAATCTATACTCGTTTTCATCCACCTCAATATTTTTATTTTTATTGACTTCCCTGCTTTGTTTGTTGTTTATTAATATTTTACCTCCAGAAAAATAACCAAAATATCCGACAACCGTCGATTTTGTACTTTTTGCGCTTTTTAAATATATCAAAAATTTACCGTTGGGCAATTCGTTTATTGGAACTTTTGCCGTATTTACTATTGGTAAATAATCATATTTTGTAGTTTTATATTTTATACCCGCATTTATACAATATTTCTTCACAAATGTGTAATCTAATATATACACAAATTTATTGTTTGTTTCTTCCTCTTGTTCTTCCTGTTCTACTTGTTCTTCCTGTTCTTCTACTTGTTCTTCTTCTTGTTCTTCTACTTGTTCTTCCTGTTCTACTTGTTCTACTTGTTCTTCCTGTTCTAGTTGTTCTTCTAGTTGTTCTTCTAGTTGTTCTTCTAGTTGTTCTTCTTGTTCTTTTATTATTATTTTAGAACGTTTAGACATAATTAAAATGCTGAATGATATATTTAGATATTGATATACATTACAATTTTCAGTTTTTTATTATTTGAAAGATTTGTGGTTAGCGAGGTGTTAATTTATTATTTTTAAATGTAAATCACAAATGTTTAATTAAAAATTTGTAATTATTGTAAACAAAACTTTATTCCGTCCAGTTGATAATAAAAGCGCAAATCATGAATATTCTCAATACAATTTTTATATTCTGTAGGTATTTTTGATGATTTTGTGGTAAAAAATATATTCGTGAATGCCAGTTTTTTTTTGTCAATACTTAAATACTTATGTTCGTTTAAATCGGAATAGGTATTAGTATCGACAAGTATAATTTTTTTCATTTGTCGTTTATCTGATAATTCTAATTCGCTGGCCACGATGACATTATCCATATCGTCGCCGTCATAATTATTATAAATCCATTTTTTTAGTGATTGAAACATTAACATATTTTTAACAAATATAGAATTTTCTGTTAATGTGGAATATAATTTATTTTTTTTTTCTGGAATAAACATAATTTCTTTATTGACGAATTTATTTAGTGTGTTTAAATTTAATAATATTGATAATGCTCGAATTTTAGTGTTTGTGTCAGAAAATACGAAAATATTATCATCGTTGCCTTTTAATTCAGAATCTATTACTGTTTTGTAAAATAATAATTTAATTTTATAATTTGTTATGTCAGAAAATTTATTATTTAATTTATTTTCTCGTTCGTCGTAAGAATATATTTGAACAATATTAAATATAATATTTTTTAATATTGAACCGCTCAAGTTAATATCTTTTTGATAAAAAATATTTGAAATTAACTTGTTGTCTAACCAAAAATTAGACTCATTTTGTTCTGTCGTTACTACCATAATAATACACACATTTGAATTTATTTTAGTATAATAAGATATTATATTTTCTTTATCTTCATCTTTAAAAATATTCAATACATTTGAATTAAATTTGTTCGAAACAGTAATGTCTTTAATTTTATCACTTTCTGCATTTTGTTTTTTAATTTTTTCGTCGATTTGACTCCAGTATTTTGATTTGGTCTTTTTTATTATTTCATCGACCATGTTTGAAATATAGTCATTTTCAAATGAATAATTTATCGATTCGTTATCATATTCTTTTGATATATTTATGTGGTAGTAATAATGATTTGATTGTATTTTAATATTAAAAATTTTACTCACACTTTCCGCAATACCCGACGATAATATTTTTTTAAATGCAATAGTCTTTCTACTCAACTGAGATATAAAATATTTGGAAATTTCATTTGGCTCAGCTAATACACCAGATTCTAATAATTCAGGATATCTATTTATTATGTCCCTGTAAAATTTATGCCATAACTGAAAATCTTCATATTTAATACGTTCTTCAATTGAATATTTACTTTCTAATACAAACGGTTTTTCACCACTAAACTGTAATCCAAATAATACGGACCAGTGAGGAAATCCTTGTAATCCTAAAAAAATTGGCTCAATGCTCGTCCACAAACCAGAATATCTCATTCCTAAATATTGTTGTTCTGGCCATATTAACTTATTTTTAATTATATTTGACATTTTGGGAGTATTAATATCTTTTAATATCATATTGAATTCTTCTTTGTTCGGCTCTATTAAAATTAATCCTCCGGCAATACCACTGTTGTCATTTTTATCTTTTGCCAATCCTTGTTCTATTTTATCAGTAATCGATTTAGAAATTATTTTCCCATGCGAACAACAATCACAATATTTATTAAACCACTCTATCTTCTTGTTATATAAACGTTTTCCTGTCTTGTCATAACTTATTATATCTTGTTTATTAGGTAAATAAACACAAGCCGGAGTATTCAATGTAAATATATGGTCTGGATATTTTAGAATAATTGTGTCTGCATCTATTAATAATATTTTTTTATATTGGGTTAGACCAAAAACGCGGAATTTAGTAAATACTAAATCAAGATGCGTTGGTTGTTCCTTAATTTTTGTTTCGGAATTTTCAAAATTTATATATTCAATTTCGATAACGTGGTCAAAAAATCTTTTTAATATTTCCCTACCTTCAAGTGACACATCATTTGTTACTAAAACTACTAAATCTGCCATACTGCCTAATTTTCTTACGGATTCTGCCAAAACTATCGCAGCAGAAATATATTTATCTCCAAGCATTACAAATGTAGCATATGCATATTTTTTTCCCCCGTCAGAACTAATCATATCGTCAGGAATTTTTTTAAAATCCTCATTTTCATTACATAATATTTTTATTTTTTTTATTCGTTCTAATGTTTTTTTATCCATTACTTTAATAATATTATATATCATTTTTTTTTCACCAATTCTATATTTTTTTCTTACCTACTTTTATTTTTGCTGGAACAGACACCTGATTCATATGTTTGCTCGTGCTATGTGACAAATTTGACAATAGTTCTTTTTTCTCTTCAGTGTCAACGTGTTTTATTATTATCGTGTTTTCTACTTTATCATCCGAAGAATTTTTAATTAAAGTACTCATGTAATCACCAAAATCAATTTCGTCTATAAAAATTAACTCCGCCGGCTCATCTGTATTTATTTTTGTATTTATATAAGATAAATCTATATTGTCTTTACCTTTTTTTTCATTTTTTTCATTTGTACCATCATCAGTCACGCGTAATAAATTGACCGCGTCTGAACTATTTTGTGTTAAAAACGTATTATTTAATATATCGTCGCCATTTGCCAAAACTAAATCATTATTTATTTTTGTATTTTTGTCATCTAACAAATATTCACTTATGTCTTCACGATTGTCATTATTTTTATTGTAATCATGTCTATTATCATTATTATTATTATTATTATTATTATTATTATCATTGTTATCATTATCATTATCATTATCATTATTATTATCATTATTATCATTGTTATTTGTGTCAGGTTGATAAATATTATTTATTATTTCACATATTTTATTTTCGCTATCTTTATTAATTTTCTCACTAGTACTAATTTTCACAGAGTTTTCAATATTGTTTAATATATTTAAAATCTGGTCTGAGGAAATTGATTCATCATTTTTATTTTTGAAATTTTGGTTATTATTTTCATTGTTATTGTAACTGTATATAAAATTTTCGCTAATTTTGTCGCTTTGATTCGATAATTTATCTTTTAATATTATCGAATCAAGTTCATTTTTGCACAATGCACAAAGTAAATAAATAAATATCGATGTTAAAATATAGTTTATTTTGATAAGAGGAGTTAATATATATACAGTCACAAATGTTTTGAGTTTTAACTTTTTATTTATAAATTTTATAAATAAATTGTCACTTAAATATTTTATTTTTTCCAAATTATCAAGTTGTTCGTATGTGTTATAAAAATTATAATAATATTTTATAAATTTTGTTCCCAGCAAAGTTACAAACAATAGAAAAATAATTAAAAAAATCATATTATTTCTTTGATATTGATTTATTCTTAAATAATAATCACCTTCACATCTATAACATGTCTTTTTACATACGGATATCCCAAAATAAATTATATTTTTTGTATGTGGGATATGCAATTTCTTCGGACGACTCTGATGAATCATCCTTCAAAAAATCAAATATGTCTCTTGATTTTACGTTTGAGTTAAAACCTGAGTTAAAATTTGAATTAATACTTGAACTTAAATTTGAACTAAATTGTTGGTTAAACCCATAGTTATGTTCATATTGATGTTGGCCTTGATGTAAATGTTGTTGTAAATGTTGTTGTAAATGTTGATGTTGATTTAAATGTTGTTCTTGAGACACATCATCTTTTTTTATACTTTCTCCATATTCTTTCAATGCTCTGGAAATTTCATCATCTGAAGAATCACTTTCTGAATTGTCATTAGTATTTCCATTTCTATTTTTTTGTTTTAATTTTTCCATTGTTGGTCCTGATTGGTCTTTGAATTGTTGTGTGTAACTCCATAAATCAACTTCATTTGATGAATCATCTGATGAAGTTGAATCATCAGATTCTGTATCTTGCAAAGCAGAACCATTATCATCATCATTATCATCCAAATTATCCCATTCTGAAGAATCATCCGATAATTCGATAGTTCTCATATGTCTTTTTGTAATTTGAATAGATATGTCTGAGTCTGATTCATGACCATCCTTTGATAATTCATTTACGTCCATAGATGAATTATCACCATTTGATTGTTGGTCTTTGTCATTATGTTGATAATTTTCAGAATTATGATTTATAGATTGGTATTTAAAATTTGGTCGTTTGTCATTACAAATTGAGTCCAACACGGAATTAGAACAAGAGTTAAAATCAGAATCTTGTTCAAAATCAAACATGATATTTTGCATACTTAAACAATGAAATATTTTATTACTTTTAATGTAGTTTTCTCTAATGTCAAAATACTCAAGTGATTGTGGTAAAATGCTGACGTCTAAATCCGTTAATAAATTTTTGCTAACGTCCAAATACTCCAAATTATTAGAGACGTGTGTCAATTCTTTAAGTTTATTGTCGGAAATATCGATATGCTTTACGGTATTGGGCATATTTGCAATATTTGTAAGTTTATTTGCAAATAAACTCATTTTCTCAATCTCATTAGGATATGAATTAGAATCCACAAATTTTAGTCTGTTAATTGATAAGTCCAGTTCTTTGACTTTAGTATTAACAAATTTAATATTTTCAATAAAATTTTCGCTCAAATCAAGATAATTTATTGTACAATTTATGAATATCACATTATTAATCATGTTATTTGAAATGTCCAAATGAACACAATTCAAATTTGAAATTGTTACGTCAGATAATTTATTATGGGATAAATATATATTTTTTCGCGTGACTGTATCAAAACGCACATCTACAATCTTATTATACGATAAATTAATTTCCTGATAATTTTCATTTAATAATTCAAAATTAAAGGTTATTATATTGTTATGCGATAAATCTATAGCATCGTTCGTAATAACTTCGTTTATTTTTGTCAATAATGAGTAATTGTCATTTATGTCTTCTATATTACTATTTGATAAATCAATCATGTGTTATAAATAATAGTCTAAGTAATACTTTAATCTCTTTATTTATATTAAATCTATCAATTTTTTATATATAATAACATATATAACAAAAATATAAAATGAATAATAAAGAAGATGCATACTATGAAATATTAATAAAAAATCACGTTGAATTAACAAACGATATCGTGGATACATATTTTGGCAAACAGTATAGTGAACAAATTTTGACTTATTTTAGGATATATTTTTTATATTACTTGCTGACGACGTATGTTTATAAACCAGACTTAAACATTAATCAAATAAAAAAGGTTTTTTTTAGGTGGATAACAAAAACTCTAAAAAACAAAAATGCAAAAAACATAATTAAAAATTTTGACCACCATTACAATTATTTATTTAAAGTGTTCTTTGTAGAAAAAAATATCTATTTTCATGTATATTTTAATAATTTAATAAAATATTTTTTACCTCTTCCATTTGAACTTAATGTTTATTCCCCAATTATTACATATAGAGCAAACGTCAATACCTTTTATAAAAAAAATAATAGTGACTATCTGGACAAACTAAATATTTTCGATCTTGATAAAAAATATTTTTCGAATTTTAACAGTAACGAAATAGATATTCATATACCCATAGCTTTTTTTAACGAAAAAAATTTTGAAAATATAAACATTGTTTACTTAATCGCTAAATTCGATAAACTTTATATATGTGACCACAAAAAAAAGGTGTTATATGTAAGAACCATTAATATATCAGAAGATATAGTAAAATTGTATAAAAATTTTGATAAAAAATCATTCGAGGAAATTTTTCCCATCTGGGAAAAAAGTAGTGAAATAATAACCTTTGATAACGCCGTTTATATAAGTGTATTAAAAAAATTTACGAATCATGATTTATTTAATGTGTTCGGTAAATATAATTTGCCAACGACCAAATACAAATATTTATTCCACAACAGTCTACTTTCCGACACTGAAATTCAGTCTGAAAAATTTATTAACAAACCTACTTTTTTTTATTTAATACCAACCTCAAAAAGCAAATATTTCGAACACGAACAAGAAAGAAATTGTGTAATTTTTAAAATAGACACGAATATTGAAAATTTATTGGATTTAACAACATCAATAATTTCAAATAATAATTTCCTTACTCATATGATTAAACGCGACAAAGAAAATAAAAAATGGATATCATACGATCCTACAAAAACTCTAGATTATTATAAGAACGGAACAATTCCAACAAAATTTGATGAAAATTTTAAGTGTTTAACGACACAAAATTCAAATGTTAAAAATAGAACGTATTGTGATACTATATATTATGCCGGTAGAAGTAAATTACAAGAAATATTTTTTAAGACTAGAAAATTCAAGTACAAAAAAATATATTTAAATTTAAAAAAAGACTCGGATTATAATGCATATGAAAAATACAGACTATATCATCCAGAAAATGTACCAATATATGCAACGTGGGATTTTGACAAATATATTCTAACTCTTTTAAACTCTAACGGTTTCTTTTTTGTGGATTTTGGTGATGCAGTTGACGGAGGCGAGTTATTATTAATCGAACCAAAAAACTATATTCGTAAAGTAGCAAATTCTAATAAATCATGTTATAAAAAAGATGCTTTCATAAATATAGAAACTAATCCTAATTTAGTTATTAACTAAACATGTGTTTATCTTTTTTATTTTTTGTATTTTTATATATTTGGTTTTATACTTTATATATTTTCTTAAATAAACAATATTACTTTTTCCTCCGGTCAACAAATATTCCGACTCTGGTTTTATTTTTGTTCTATCTTGTTCTATATAAAAATTACATCCAGAGTCTTTTTTTATTGCATCTTTATATTCTTTTCCGTCATATTTATATTTGTTTATAATTTGATTTTTGTGACTTTCATTATCCACGAACATCGTTTTTAATGTTATTCGAAGATTATCATCATCCTTCAACTTTTGTCCCAACTCTTTAAAAATATAATCGCTTATATTAATTAACACTTTCAAATATAGTGCAATCATTTGTACGGAATTTGGCAGTGGAGGTACATTAGAGTCACCTGTGGGCCATGTGGAATTATTTACGCCTTTCTTGGGATTTTCTATGTATTTATTTAAATCATCTCTGGAGAAATTCCACTGTACTCCGATCATTCCTTTGTTAATAAAATGCTGATGAGCAAATAAGTAATTTTTAACTTGGTCAATTATATAATATAATTCTTCAAGTGTCTCATTTCCAATTAATCTAATGTTATTGTTTAAAATTTCGCGAATTGATTCATCGCTCAAATTTGTTACCATTTTGTCTTGGTCACTTCCTGCTATGTTTTTATAGTCATTATAATTATCGTATTTTATTATTCCTGTTCCTGCCAAATTGTCGTATGCTTTTATTTTGTTTTTCTCAATGTCTTCCCTATAAGTATCAATATCCGTATTTAATTTTTCTAATTCTGATGTATATTTTAACATTTTTTCCTTGGTCTCTTTTATATAAATATCATCCAAATCTGTCAACGTCTTTTTTTCTATTTTTTCTATTTTTTCTATATAATCTAAAATTTCCGCTATTAAAGAAGAAGTTTTTTCTACATCTTTTTCGACTTGTTTTTTATGTATTGTAATTTGTTCATATATTTTTCCTATTTTGACCATTGAAGATACTTTATTTTCTAGTTCAATTGATGCATCAGCACTTGTCGCCAACCCAACTATTTCTTCCACCAAATCATTTCTTCCTTTAAATATTTGATATTTTTTATTAAGTTCCTTCAATAATTCTATTATTTCTTCTTCTTTTCTAATTAATTTTTTATTTACAAACTTTGAATCTGTAGACGTTAAATCTCCAGACTTTGTATGTTGAATTTTATTTACTGCTTGTTTAAACAAATTTAATGTATTTTCCATACACTCATAAATACCATCAAATTCATCGATTGACACGCTATCACTACGGGCTTTTATATCACTAATTTTTTCGCCTATGTCTTCAAATTTTATGTTTGGACATTGCTTATTAATCGTGTCGATTTCTTCGGGACTGATATCTCTTATTGCATCGTCGTTTATTGCTAAATATTTTTTAATTTGTTCGTGCAGTAATGTCATTTTTTCTACAGAAGATAATTTTTCGTCATTTGATGAAAATATATCAAATAAATAATTCTTAATGTTTTCGTATAGCGATACTAATTTGTCTATTTCTTTTTCTGACAAAGTTTTAGACTCTTTTAATTTAGATCTTTCGCTTTTAATTTTTTTACCTACAAGAGCCATAACACTCAAAAATTCTGATAACGTTATTTTATCTAGTTGTTCGTTTAAATCTGATAAAACATCAATTATTTTAACATCAGTCATTAGTATATATAACTATATACTAAAATATAAAAAATTATTATTTCATTTAAATATTTTTACTTTTAAGTTTAAAGTTTCATATATTTAGCCTTGTATCTTGAATATTCAACAACTCTAAATATTTTCACTTTAAAGTTTCATATATTTAGCCTTGTATTTTGAATATTCAACAACTCTAAATATTTTCACTTTTAAGTTTCATATATTTAGCCTTGTATCTTTAACGTTCAATAACTCTAAATATTTTCACTTTTAAGTTTCATATATTTAGCCTTGTATCTTTAACGTTCAATAACTCTAAATATTTTCACTTTTAAGTTTCATATATTTAGCCTTGTACTTCATATATTTTTCGTAATATTGGTTGTCATTATTTAAACTGCCACCAATCAATTTAAAGTCTGTTTGTGAAATTATAAAACCTGTCCCGTCGTTTTCCTTAATCATATTTTGATATGTCATTCCTGTAATTTTATCCTTCACAAGGTCACTTTTATTTTCGTATGCCTTAATTTTATCTAAAAAATTCTCTCCCGAAGCTATATGTTTAGTATTATTTGTATAATAAACAGTGTTCATTACTCTGCATAACGACAATAAATATAAAGCCATTATTTTAGATGACCAAGTGACAAGGGTATCTTTTTTCCATGTATTTGGACTTTTTGTTGGATCATCCATATACTTTTTCAACTCACCAAGTGTAAAATCCCAACCCGCAAAATAACCTCCCAAAGTTCCTTTTGATTTAAAATGCTGATGTTGATATAAATAAAACACAACATCTTTTATTATTTTATATAATGTTGAAATTTTCTCACCGCCCAACAATCTAATGTTGTTATTTAATATTGATATTAGTTCGTCTTTTGTATACAGACTTTCATTTGTACCGGCCAATTGTTCTTCATCACTTCCTCCAATTAATTTATAATTATCGTACTCGTCAAAATATAGGAAAAAACGGTGGTCAACCGCGGCTTTTATTTGATCTCGTATATTCGCATCACCATTTTCATCTTTACATTCGGCAATATCACATTTCTCAATTGGACCACTATAAGATATCGGACGTGGGGGAGGTCCTCTGGGCATTGGACCTGGAGGATGTGGAGGATCAACAGGACGCGGATCAGCAACAGGTGCAGGAGGAACGACCGGTACAGAACCAGTTTTTGCTACAAAACGTTTTATGACTTCTTGAAGAGATACAAATGTTTTTTCCATACAGCCATAAACATTATCAAATTCATTCATAGAGGTACTACGTTTATTATTTTTAATAGCATTAACTTTATTATCAAGATCGTCAATTTTTGTAATTCCGCATTGTGCATAAACTGGTTCCATATCGCTTGACACCATGAGTTTCACTATTAAGTCATTACTTGATACATAATTTTTTATGTTGTTATATAAAGACACTAACTTATCTATTTGTTCGTCAGAGAGAGTATTTTCCTCTTTAGCTCTTCTTCTTTCTCTTTTTATTTTATTGTTAGCAATTGTCATCATTGTTACAAATTCTAGAAGAGGATTAGTTTCCAATTCTCTATTAAGATCCGTCAATACATCAATAATATATGGTTTGTCCATTGTTATATATTATATATAAATATTATTAATAATTGCAAAATATAAATTAAAATATATTTTATAGTTTTTTTTTAATTTGTTCCATCAAATTATCAAATGTTTCATCATACGATTCATCAAATGTACTCGTTTCTTTTAAATTAAAAAATTTATTTATCTTCAACTCTTTTTTCAATTGGTCATATATTGGTTCAAATACGTCCTTAAAGTATATTTTTACTTTTTCGTCATCTTCTTTGTACGGCAACATCTGTTTTTCAATAAGTATGTTTTTACACAAATTAACGTTCATATTGAAAAAATAACAAAAATTTATTTCAAAATCTAATTTGTCATTATCAACATAATTACCATATAAAACAAGTCCGCTCTTTTTTTTTTCGTTTACATCAGAACAAAGTTTATCCCAATCATAATTATCAGGGTGTTCATATAATTTAAATTTGATTTCAGAGACAATTTTTTCAACAAAACTATTTTGTTTTAAATAATCATTAATATTCATTATCGGTAAATTTAAATCTGAGGCAAGTTCCTTTGCTATTTCAGATTTATTAGAACACGGCAATCCCAATATTAAAATTATGATTTGACCATATTTTTTAATGTATGCTTCCAAAATATTCATAGTTTTATATAAAATATACCAACAATTAAATAAATTTGAAAATAAATATAAAAAATCATTTATATTAAAAACAAACTATGTTCATATTAAATTATTTAGGCTACTAGGCAATAAAAATATCGCATTTAGGAATTTCATCGTTTATTGTGCTTGGACCATTTATTATCAGTACAGTATTTTTCAATTCACTTTGCTACAGAAAGTGAATTGAAAAACAACTGCGCAGACAATTTTCATATGACTTTTCGTAGCAAAGTCATATGAAAAAGTCTGTACATCTTATTTACAATCACACATTGTCTCTTGTCTAGGAATATTTATACATTGGAAATGTAATTCTGATATTTGTTGTTTGACAGTTGCAGAACAACATTTTAGAAAATCACTTGGCTACGATTACAATAATGAAGAGTGTTTTACTTATAGAATAATTGCTCCAGTCTACAACTTTAATAAAAATTATAAACAGTATAGCTTGGTTTCATATATAGGAATTAGCTCGTTATTTTTAATTTCATGTACTCGATTGTTACTTAAAAAATAGAATTTATTGAAATTTTTTAAGTGAAAAAGACATTAAAAAATATTTTTAAGTTATATAATATGATGTGTTATTTTTTGTTATGTTTATTATATAAGATATTTATATAATATAATGAGTTTACTTAATGACAGTATACTAACTTTGATTAGCGTTTTACATTTGATTGTAATAATTTTTGTATTGGCTGCACCTTTTTCAAATTCTAACTATTTATTATCGCTTCATGCAATATTAGTACCATTTATTTTATTACATTGGTGGATGAATAACAATACATGTAGCTTAACAGTTGCCGAAAAATTTATAAGACAAAGAGCATATGGAGAAACTGCGAACGAAAATGATTGTTTTTCATATAAATTCATAGCTCCAATATACGATTTTAATAAAAATCATGAGTCGTATTCGACATTTACTTATATGTTGGCATTATCATTATGGGCTGTATCGATGTATAACTTGTCTTGGAAATACAAAACAGGTGAAATTAAAAATATGAATGATTTTCTTCAATTATAAGTGGTTAGTCAGTTCATTCGCATAGACTGGATGTAGAACTAGAATTAATACCAATAACTTGTTTGGCTTGGTTTGCGTTTTTTCCGCCGCCGGACTGAGTTACTTTATTTTTTTGAAAAATCTCACTTTCGGAAACTGATTCAAGTTCTTTTATTTTTTTTCTAATTAAATCCATTTTACTGAGTGTGGATTCAATTTTGTTTGATTTAATAAATCCTCCTTTCATATTGGACGCCGGTTCAAAATTTGCGAGTGAAGTGGCAGAAAAATTTGAAAGCATGTTATCAGAACTTAAAACAGAAGTTTCAGACAAACCACGTCTTCCTCCGCCAACTTTATTATCAGATGTTGCTGACATTGATGTTGCTGAAACGGCAGACATCATATCTCCAGTTTTATAATCGGAAGTTGCTGACATTGAAGTAGCAGAAGTTACAGAAGTAGCAGAAAATTCAGATTTACCACCACCAAACTTAACATCTGAAGTAGCAGAAAAATCAGATTTTACGTTTGCAGTTCCCGTTTTGTAATCGGAAGTTGCTGACATTGAGGTTGCTGAAAAATTATTACCAAATGCTGATACCTTATTGTCGGAAGTAGCAGAAGTGACAGACGTATCTGATAATACATTTGCACCGCCTTTTTGTTTAGCGAATATATTTTTAGCAGTGGTATTTAATTCTGAAGTTGGTGAAAATTTTATATCGTTGGACAAGGACTGTTTATTCGATGCAGTTTTTTTAAATCCGCCTTTAAATACGTTAGTAGAATTTTTATTTTGTATATCTGTGTTTTCACTGATTGTGGACTGAACATCAGATGTTGTAATAGCGATTCTCAATGTTTCTGTGTCTTCGGAATTAGCGGATGTATTAAAAATTCCACTTGATAATGTACTATCGCTTAAATTACCCCCGTCTTGTGCTTCTACAACTTTCACACTTTCCGAAGCAACAGAAAAATTTAATCCTTCATCAATGTTAAATGAAAAATTTTTATTATTTTTGGCATCATGTAAAACAATATTCATGTTTAATTTTTTTAATTTATAGTTTGAAGAAAGGTTTTTTAATTCTTCAAATAATTCGACGACTTTTGTCTGTAATGATTCATGAGTTGATTCCATATAATATATATAATTATACATTATATTTAAATTTTTTATATAAAAAAATTTCTCAATATTATTATTTTATTTTTTGCATTTTTTCGTTTAGAGATAAAATTTCTTTTCGCACTTTTTCAAATTCTTCCGTTATTTTCTTCTTTTCTTCAAAATTTTTACTACTTTCAATATCCCTTTTTAATTTAGATAATTTACCTCTCAATCCAGCAATTTTAATCATTAAATCGCTCTTTGATTCTTTCTTAACATTAATACTGTCTGCCAATTTGCTATCTATTTTTTTTAAACCATAATATCTAACCTGTTTTAAATCTAAACATTCTTTCATTGAACCTAATCTGTGACCTTTTGGAACTGGTTGTGTAATTCCGCAAAATACAGTTAATTTTGGTTCCTTTTTGACTTTTGTCACTTTTTTTGACACCTTTTTTTTAGATGTTTTTTTAGATGTTTTTTTAGATGTTTTTTTAAACGCAGTTTTTGAATTTGTCATATTATATAACTAATTTGAGAATAAAATATTATAATTTGGTTATATAAATTAGTTATATAGTATTTTATTATCAAATTGCCATTATATCTTCTATAATATTTCTAATTAGTCGTTTGTTGTTATTGAATTCCACCATTTCTCCTGTACTACCTATTTTATTTGATTGTACTACATATTGATAGACTTTTTCATAACAATTCGAAATTTTATTTTTTTGTTCTAAATTTACTTTTTGTTGTTTTTCTAACTGCCTAAACATTCCAAAAATTTTATATTTTACCTCCACCATAAACGTACATATTTGCATTTTTTTGTCTTTATCAATAAGAATATCATCTGACGTTATATAATTAAAATTCGCATTTAAATTATTTAGTATATCAATTACATCTTTTTTAATTTCAGATGTTTTATTTTGCGCATCATCATTTATAATCGTTTTATCCGAATTAGTTTTTATCAACTCTTTTTTTAAACCAATTACTGTTTTATCTTTAGTATTATGTTTATTCTCAGTTTCCATAATATATTTTTTGTCATATTGCTCATTTTCATTATATGACACTAAAATATCTGAAGAATTATTTAAATCAACAGGTTGTTTTTTTTCTATTTTTACCTTATTTTCTTTTATAACCACGTTTCCAAATCGATGAGAATTATCTGTGGCAGAATCACTTGAACTATCCGAATTATGAGAATCATTTGTATTGTTTGTATTATTCTGATTACCCGAACCAATCGAGTTTGTCGAACCAGTCGAATTGTCAGGATTAATCGTTTCACTTTGACAATTTTTATTATTTGAGTCAACAGAACTATCAGATTCAATATCTTCTACGTTAAACTGTCGATTGTTATTATTGACATTATTAACATTTAGTGCATACTGCGTCAAATTATCAAATCTTTTATTGTCAGATAATCTACAATCATTGTTAATATTTTTTTGAGAAATAGCGTCTTCGCTTTCGTTGAGGTTTATAGAATCCGAAATTAATTGTTCGTCATATTTTTTTGTATTTATTGTATTTATTGTATTTATTGATTCACACAATAAATGATCATTTGTTTCATTGCGTTGAACATCTGTAGATAATAATACGGTTGGTAGATTAATTTCGCAAGGTATGTCTATAGTTTGAACTTGTACAATTGTGTCTAAAATTTTTACATTCGGTTTTGTATCTGTGAGTTGGTATAGCGTGTCGGCTTGATACAAACCTAAATTATTTTTAGCAGTTTCAATATTATTTATACAATCAATAATTTTTTTGTTCGATTGACTATTATATAACTTTACTATTTGATTACCGTGAGCAATAGACTGTTTTTCCACAGATTTGTTTGAGTTCAATACGCTGGCCTCAGTATTCGCATTAGTAAATGATGCGTTATATTCCATTAGTATAAATATAAGAGCATTTATGGATAAATTAACGACTGATTTTACTTTAATTTTACATTTACAATCAGATAAATGTAATTTAGAGAATTTTAATTTATTGAATTCTTCACATTCGTTAAAAGAACATTCATTGCGCTTAATAAAAAAATCCACTATTACTTGAGGTAGATTGTCTGCATATTTTTTAGTTACAAATTTTGTATCTAAATTCATAACTTTAATGAAAAAAAGTTCAGCTTTTTCAGAGTTAAAAATAAGTTTATCGCTATGATATTTTTTAAAATATTTTCTAAATTTATCATAAGAACCAATATTGTATTTATTTTTAATGTACTCCTCATCGTATAAATAATAATTGTTGGACGTTGTACACAGTTTGTCAATATATGTTTTGTATTCTGTTTGGTTCATTAAGTATATTATAAATTAATATAATTAATAATTTAACTAAAAATAAAATATAATAAAAGTATTAAAAATATTTTTTAAGTTTGTTCATTTGTCATTTTATAAGGATTATAAATATCGTACTCAACACTTGAATCATTCAGCACGGAACACATTGAACATAATTTTTTGGAAAAAGTATTTATTAGCATTTTGTCTGTAAATATTATTTTTAAATAAATTGATATTTTTTGTTCAATTGTCATTTCTTTATGATTATCTTCTTCGTATAATAAAATTTGAATAGGTCTTGACTTTTTTTTTGATTTTTTATTAATTTCTTCATTTTTATATGTGTATTCTGTGGCGGTCGGATTAAAAGAAACTTTATTTTTAGTAGACGTTTTTTTTGTTAAAATCTGGACGACTTTAGTCCAAACTTCTTCTGAGTTAGTATTTTGTAATTTTTCTAAGAAAACCTCTGTAATATTTGAGTCGATAAATGGATATATATTTTTAGCATATTGCAGAAGATTACTTTCCAGTTCGAGTTTAAAGTTAGATTTTATACTTGAGAAACTAACATTGTTATTAATAAAATAATCAATTTTATTTTTAATGCATATATCAATTAATGAATCAATTAATTTATTTGACGAATCTATAAATTGGTTAAAATTTGTATTGAGAGATAACTCGCACAATCTTTTTATAAAAAGGTCAACATTGTCATTTAAATTATTTTTTTCTGAAATTTCAATATTTGTGCAATTATTATTCATATAATCTAACAAAGATTTTTTAAACTTTAAAAAAATGCGTTCAATATGCGTAATAAACTATACAGGAAATACTCAAAGCTAACATAATTAATTTAGCATAATCGTCTAAATATTCCCAATAATTCACTATCGTGTATATTAACATTGTGACACCTCCGTATGTTAAACTTTTTCTTAGTACATAATTGCCATTATTTTGTTGAATCATCCAAACATATGCTATTACGAGACCCATTATACTTATAAAATAAACAATCATAACATAACTACTTATTTTGTCATCATTATCGGCATTACTGGAAGATAACATTTCTGCTATTTTATTAATAAACAATATATATAACACAGTCAAAACAGCAATAAATATACCATTATAACTTTTGGGTTTAAATTCTGTTATATTGTTCATATTTTTATTATGTAAATTATTATTGAAATTATTATTTTGGTTATACTTATTGTTTGAATTATACGAATTTCTGTTCATTTTATTAATATAATAGTTTTTGAAAAAATTTTAGTCAATTGAAATTTTTTTACCCAAAAATTTACATATGATATCATTGTCTAAATAATTTATAATTTCATCGATAGTGTCTGAATTAATGTCGAGTTCCATTATAGAATAAATTAATTTACTTTTGTAATCTTGATAGTTCGTAAATAAAATTTGATAAACAATGTCTGAATGAACTTGTGAGCCATTTGTCATTTGATAATTATCAATGCTTTCCAATTTTAAAACGGTATAAAATATATTAGAGTAATATTCCGCAAGTTTATATAAATTTGGATCTTTTACATTTCCTGTGCCCATAAATTTTGCGATTATCAACAAGATATAATTAAATTTTGTCATTATTTCGTCGACCCAACAACTATAACAATTTTTATTGCATAACCCATCATATTCGACATTACTGATATTTTGAGCCTCATTATTAACTTCTAATATAATTTGATTAGTTTCTAATTCCAAAGCCTGAAATGGTTTGTGTTTTTTTTTGAAATATACAATTTCATTTATCAACGGCGTTATTTCTATTATTAAATTTGATAAATTTTCATTAATTTTTTTTCGTATTGGATTGCTTGTATCTACTCTGGAATTTAAATAATCCACGTTGTTCGCTATATTTTTAAATAAAAATAAAATTGATTCAGTAGATATTTTTTTACCGTATAACAATTTATTTTTTATATTAGAAAATAAATTCATAAGTGCACAAGTAATATAATAACCATGAATAGAAATGTTATTATTTTTGCAATTTCTGTTCATTTCTGTTAAAAACAATATACCCACAACATAATCCAAACTAGTCAAATTGTTTGTTAAATTTTGTTTAACTTTATTCCATTTATTTTCTTGATTAACTTGTAAATCAATAAATTTTACCAAACCGTCTTTGTATAAAATTAATTTGTTATATTTAGAAAATCCCTTTATATCTTCCATTTAATTATAATTTAATACAAATAAATATAATTGATATTAAACATATTTTTCGTTTGTTCTAAATAAATTTTTTAATCTTTATACCAATAATTCTAGTGAGTGGGAAGAACGAGTTATTGCTGTGTATAAACATTTTAATCTTTCTGGTTGGTTAGGATTTTCAAAAATGTCCATTATATCTATAAACACATTTTTAAAGGTTGATCCTTGACTTTTATGCACTGTTATAGCATATCCGTAATTTAACTGGGCAAATCGATCCATTACATTTGTTTGCCAGTCTTTCCAAATTCTATTTATCTTTTTCTCGACTATATTTAAATATTCTAATTTTACCATATTGTCCACTTTTTTCAATTCTTCAATCATTTTATAACATGAATTCTTGAGTTTTACCATTTGATCCTCAAAATATTCTTTCAATTTATTATAATTTACTTCTGAATTATGATGTATTGACAGAATATTGTAGACAGGTTTTTCTCCCTTATTTTTTAGTTCTGATAATTTTTGTACTTCCATATAATATACATTTAGCGTTGTACTTGTTAATATTTTATTAATACTGGTAATTACTTTTACAAAATTATTTGCTATTGGTTCTGGTAAATCAGTACTTTTAAGATTTTTTATTTTTTCAAATTGAAATTTATCTTCTTTTATACCAGTCAATTTTACTTGTTCAGATGTGTAAAAACTAACTATTTTCGGTTCAACTTCTTTTTCTTCCTGATCTTTTAAGTCCTCTGGTAAAACTCGCATTAATGTTCTGTGAAAATCATTAAAAATTAAAATTTCGCCAAGTTCGTATTTTGCTAACTGTTTTTTATTAAACATTTTGTGCCTGACATAATCGTTATATTTGACACACTTTTTATTCGTCCAACTTAATATAATATCATTAAAATTATCAGTCTCAATATCTTTTCCTTGTGTTTTTAACAAATTTACAAATTTATCTAACCATTTGTTTACTTGTTCAGACGAATGTAAAATTATTCTATCATCTTCATAATCTCGCAAATATGGCATATCATCATCTTTGTTACTCGCTATCCATTTCCTATGATTGTTTGATAAATTCATTATGTTTTGTGAATTTGTTCTTATTATTTTATCCAATGTTAATGTTTTTATTTTTTTGTTAAAAATTGAACTGAATGATTCGCCCACCGGAGGAAGTTGAAATATGTCTCCCGTATAGATGACTTTAATTTTAGAATTTGATTCTTTTTTTAATTCGTCTTCTATATCATCTATAATTTGATTATTCAGCATACTACATTCATCTACGACGACTAAATTATAAATACTCCAGTTAGAATCGGTCGTTCCTTTTCCATAATATACCTCGCCTGTACTGTCTATAAAATTTTGATAATTAAGTAATCGATGAACTGTCATAATATTTATATTTTCAGATAATGTAGAACTTGAATTATTTGCAAATAATTTTGATTTACATATGTTGACCGATTTGTGTGTGGGTGCGGCAATCACAATACGACAACATAATTTCGTTTTAATAATATCATTTATAAATTTACTAATTAATGTTGTCTTCCCTGTACCCGCACTGCCAAGAAGCAATAGCTCTTTGTCTTTATTTGATTTTATGAAATCGATCATAGAATTATACACATTTTTTTGTTCTTTAGTTAAAGTCAATTCTGGTGGTGGATTATGTAATTCATTATTCATGTTAGTAGCTAATAGTATTAATATATTATTAACTAATTTCAATTTTTTATCAATCTATGAGAAATAAGTAAAAAAGTATATAAGAAGCCTTATTATACTTAATTATACTCTATTATAACAATGATTACTTAATGTTATTACTATAATAAATGGCAATAATAATATTATCATTCTTTTATATTATTTTATTGA
>Ga0214192_1000395_pt1 | contig 27330 bp, 25 predicted proteins | sample TroBogEpilimnion_44_FD_153030 | JGI IMG/M metagenome (GOLD analysis project Ga0214192, IMG submission 153030) | Freshwater microbial communities from Trout Bog Lake, WI - 29JUL2008 epilimnion | ecosystem: Environmental > Aquatic > Freshwater > Lake > Epilimnion/Euphotic zone | place: Trout Bog... | reverse complement strand
TACCGAATTCGAAACAAGGTACAACGAGCTATTGGTAGAAGCTCAAAAACTGAAGGATGAATACGAATGGAACAGGATTATTTATACCGAGGTTAAATATAGTTTCCAGCCGATAGTAGGGAAGGTGTACCACTTATATACTAAGGATGATGATACCATGTTTCTATCTATAATAGAGCCATCTTCTTGGAAGATGAAATACATAGGAAGCTTTAAATTGAACTCCGCCAACAAGTGGGTGAAACTGTAGTTTCAAAGTAAAAAGTAAAAAACAAAAAGTAAAAATAACCAATAACCAATAACCAATAACAAAGAGCTTCTCCATAAAAAAAGCCGCAGACGTTAAACGCTGCGGCTTTTGTATTTTCACGACTCACGATTACTCACGACTCACGATGTATTTGTATTACTTTGTGCCTCTGTGCCTCGTTGCCTTTGTGCCTTGTATTAGCTTACCGATGCTCTAATAATATTCAAAGCACCACCTGCTTTAAACCACTCTATTTGTTGTTGGTTATAAGTATGGTTAGCCGTTACAGTATCCTTAGTGCCATCTTTGTGCGTGAAAGACAATAATAGAGGCTGACCAGGTGTAAACTCAGTCAATCCTATTACATCTACTGTATCATCTTCCTGAATCTTATCATAGTCAGCTTTGTCGGCAAATGTCAACGCAAGCATACCTTGTTTTTTCAGGTTGGTTTCGTGAATACGGGCGAAAGATTTTGTCAATACTACACGTACACCAAGATGTCTTGGTTCCATTGCAGCATGCTCTCTCGATGATCCTTCACCATAGTTTTCATCACCCACTACTATCGATCCAATACCAGCAGCTTTATACGCTCTCTGAGTACCTGGAACAGTGCCATATTCTCCAGTCAACTGGTTCTTTACAGAGTCAGTTTTATCGTTAAAGAAGTTCACTGCACCTATTAGCATATTGTTGGAGATATTATCTAAGTGACCACGGAATTTCAACCATGGACCCGCCATAGAAATATGATCGGTAGTACACTTACCTTTCGCTTTTATCAGGAGTTTCAGACTCTTAAGGTCCGTACCTTCCCATGCAGCAAAAGGATCTAATAATTGTAAACGGTTCGATGTTGGCGATACGTTGATCGTTACCCCACTACCATCAGCAGCAGGTGCCTGGAATCCAGCATCTTCAACCGCAAATCCACGCAATGGCAATTCATCTCCTGTAGGAGCATCCAGTTTCACTTGCTCACCTTTATCATTAGTCAGAGTATCAGTCAATGGATTAAAGGTAAGATCACCTGCAATTGCAAGGGCAGTAACCAGTTCCGGAGAAGCCACAAATGCATAAGTGTTTGGATTACCATCCGCACGCTTAGCAAAGTTTCTGTTGAAAGAATGTACTATCGTATTCTTCTCTTTTTTCTCTGCACCCATTCTATCCCACATACCTATACAAGGGCCACAGGCATTGGTAAATACTTTAGCACCTATCTGATCAAATACGCCTAAGAAACCATCACGCTCAATGGTATAACGGATTTGCTCCGATCCCGGGCTGATAGTAAATTCCGCTTTAGCAGTCAATCCTTTTTCTTTTACCTGTTTAGCAAGACTTACAGCACGGCTGATATCTTCATAAGAAGAGTTGGTACAAGAACCTATCAAACCTACTTCAATCTTTGCAGGCCATCCATTGGCAGCAACTGCTTCTTTCATTTTAGAAATAGGCGTAGCTAAATCCGGAGAGAATGGTCCATTAATGTATGGTTCTAATTCGTCTAAGTTAATCTCTATTATTTCATCAAAGTATTTCTCTGGAGTAGCATATACTTCCGCATCTGCAGTCAGGTAATCTTTAATGCCATCAGCAAGTGTAGCCACATCTTCGCGGCCAGTTGCTTTCAGGTAACGGCTCATGCTATCATCATATCCGAAGGTAGATGTAGTAGCACCTATTTCCGCACCCATATTACAAATGGTTCCTTTACCAGTTCCGCTTAGGCTTACAGCACCTTCGCCAAAGTATTCTACTATCGCACCAGTACCACCTTTTACGGTAAGGATACCAGCCACTTTCAGAATAATATCTTTAGGAGCAGCCCATCCTTTCAGTCTGCCGGTAAGTTTTATACCAATCAGTTTAGGCCATTTAAGTTCCCATGGCAAACCAGCCATTACATCGCAGGCATCAGCACCACCCACACCAATAGCAATCATACCTAAGCCACCCGCATTTACGGTATGAGAATCGGTACCAATCATCAATCCACCAGGAAAAGCATAGTTTTCCAACACTATCTGATGGATTATACCAGCGCCTGGTTTCCAGAAACCAATACCATATTTATTCGATACAGAAGCAAGGAAATCGTATACCTCTTTGCTTTCCGAGTTTGCAACAGCTAAATCTTGTTTTGCCTCTACTTTGGCAGTAATAAGGTGATCGCAGTGAACGGTAGAAGGAACTGCCACAGTTGGACGACCAGCTTGCATAAACTGCAATAAAGCCATCTGTGCAGTAGCATCCTGCATAGCTACACGATCTGGCGCAAAGTCCACATAACTTTTACCTCTTTCAAAGTTTTCTAATTTTTGATCTACATGCAGGTGCGCAAATAGAATCTTTTCAGAAAGTGTTAATGGTCTGCCCAAAGCTGCCTTTGCTGCATCCACTTTTGCAGGCATTTCTGCGTAAACTTTCTTGATCATTTCGATATCAAATGCCATAACAGGAATAATTTTTATATCTGGTTAAAAAATAATTGCCGCGAAAATAAGCAAAACAAAAGCTAAAAACGATTGTTATATGCATTGTCTTACATATTTTTACAAAAACGTTTACGTAAATGAAAAAGCTTCGCGAATTTTTAGAACTACACGCCTTTGGAGTTTGCTCTGCTTTGGGCGATAAAATGGGGGTAGCATCTTCCCGTATCCGCATGTGGTTTATTTACCTTACGTTCGTTACCGCAGGCTCTCCCATCATCATTTATATGATTCTCGCCTTCTGGATGAATATCAAAAAGTACATCTATTACAGCAAAAGGAATCCAATAAAGCACCTTTAATCAATTAGCTAATTAGCTGATTTGATAATGTGCTAATTATTTTAGTGTTTCTTTTTTTAGTCTTTAGTTTTTGTATTTGTTGTATTCCTTTGTCCCTTGTATTCTTTTTACTTTTAATTTTTTACTTTTTATTTGTATTATGGCAGGCCTTTGGCCCCCGCTATCATTCCAATCTTTGTATTGCTGCGCTGGAATTGTCCCCCTTTAGGAGATAGGAGTGCGCAGCAATACAAAGGATTTTCCCTTCTATCGGTTTTGCAATACAAATACATCCATATCATGTAAATTGGAATCTTTTTCTACCAAAAGGTCATCCCTCCGGGATTTTTGTATTAGTTCCAGCGGAACGAACTTATGGTAGTAATGATATTTTGTCTGATGTACTAAGTTTCGTAGGAACGACCATTTGGTAAGTCTCAAACCTGATGTTATTAAATTCCCCCACCTCAGAACGGCTTACAAAATATTCAGAGTGCAACTCGGCACTGGTTGTACCTGTGCTGCAGTATATCTAGCTTGCAGCTGAATTTCCTGGTATTAAATCCAACACAAAATAGAACAGTGTCTCCTAAGTCCCTATTGTCCATAATGTATTCCCCCGTCAGTACCAATTATCAATTATCCATTATCTCATGGGCGTCAGACGGGTAACTCCCAGCTCTGAAAGAACGTAATACACCAGCATAGGGTGCAGCCCTATGATATATAAATGGTCAAGAACGATGAACTATATTTTACAATCCTGCACCCAAGCCCTGCAAGGGCGAAATACTATTCATACAGCCTCCTCGCATCATCATGACCTTTCTTAACTAAATTAATCAACGATTTAGGTTTCAGCACTTTCATGTCTGCTCCATACGAAAGCAATTCCATCACAAAATCATGCGTAACATGTAGCTTCAATTGAATTCTAAATTCTTTATTATCATCAATCAGTATTTGCTGACTTTCATGTAAAGGCAGCGACTTTGTATATTTCCCTTGTTCAGGTATAAAAGAAAGTAGAATATCTTCTGGCTCTTTATCTAAAGTAGTGAATATTCCAAAGCTATAGCGAAACATTTCTGCTAGATTAAAAGTAGAAGAAACGATAAATCTATTAGAAGTTATTTCAAGTTCAGTTATTCTATCTAAACCAAAAGTCTTTATCCGATCTTCTTTCAAATCCTTCGCTATTAAATACCATCTATTACTAAACTCTTTAAGCGCATAAGGCGCTACAGTTTTAGCGGTTATAGTTTCTTCATAGAAATTTTCATGATCAAACTTTATCTGTAATTTGTTTTTAATAGCATGAAGTAATCCATATAAATTATCGGTGCCCTGTGGTTTTCTTTTTTCTACGTGAATAAACGGAGCAAGATCAGCAGCAATATTCAAAGAATTAAATAAATCAAAAGCCTCCATCATTCTCTGAAAGTTCATATTCTCCGACTCACTTTGTGAAATATAATATCCCTTTTCTTTCTTCGAAAATTCTATATCAATTCCAAATAAGTTACTAATCTCCTTAATGTCCCTCTGAAAGGTTCTTTTCGAAAAAGCAAATTCCAATCCTTCATCATTTTCCTGCAAGAATTCAAACTGTTTTTCCATATAAGTTTCCAGTTCCTCAAAAGAACTATGAGGCTTATTCTTCAATTTCTTTATAATAAGAAGATACCTGGATATATAAGCTCGTTTTGACATATTAAAAACAGTTTTTATATTTCAAATTTAATGACTCTAACAACATCCTATTTGTTTTTTGGTGACCAGTTTAAAACCTGATTTTATTATTTAATATTCAATTACCACTTCTTCTATTGGTAGCTAATCTTTCTAAAGCATTTTCTACACTATCTATTTCTGTATGCTCTTCTAAACCGGTATAACCGGTTTCTTTTAGAGTAACAAATAATTTATCTAATTTTCTGTTGGTTGTGCTTTTATAAAACTCTTTTCCATCAGGCGCATATCCTGTAACAAAGACAATCTTTCCAAAAATGATTTTGCCAAAGAAATTAAATATTTTCCCTATAGATGTCTTTTTTAGAAAGTTCATGTGTTGCTTAATTAAAAATCTTCTGAACATAATTTTTGATTTTACTTGATGAATAATATTAGCTTACTTTTTCTATTTTAATCCAGGAGTCAGAAACTGCAGAAGCTTTATTCAGATCTATCCCATACTTACGCATAAATGCTTCCACTACATCCTTACCTCCATTGGTGGATAGAGGACTTGAATAATTAGAAGAGAAATCTACACTCATTCCCTTTTCCAATCGAATGTTATTGGTCCATTTCGAAGTCTTTACAGTTGCTCTAAAAAGTGCCATACTTAATTGTTTTACGTTATTAATAGAACAAAGCTAAAAGCCCCTTCAGCCATACTATGACGCTTTAAAAACCGATAAAAAATAAACCCATAAAATAGAAGATTACGCTAATCCTTTACAACATCCCACAACCTGGAAAACTGCTTTTTACGACGCTGAATACCCACCAGATATATACCTTGCTTTAATGTAGTTGGTTGATGATCCGCTATTGGCATTATCTGATTCTTGTCCCAGTATTCAGGAGTTAAATTATTATATCCAGTATGGTTCAAAGTGGCACCATCGGTACCTACTTTTATTATAAATGCACCCGGGCTTGCATCATTGGTAAATAGTTCATAATCTCCACACAAAGCATGCGCGTGTCCACTTCTTTCCGATTTAGCAAAAAAAGTTTTAGCTACTCGCTTCCAACATTCCGGAATACCAGTTACTTCAAACCCCTGCACATCTCCCTGATGCCAGTTCTTGCCAGTGTACTCAATTTCAATTTTAGTCATAATATTTATTTTTATAATCAACTATGCGAAAACCATTTATAAGGCAACTCTTTCGATACATAATCGGGTCTTGCATACTTTGCTGCTTCTTCACAAGTATTAAAAGAAGAATCAGACGGTATAAGATAAGTAGCACCTGTAGAAGGACATATCAGCTTCAACCAACATAGCGGTACGTTCCAGTTACCATTCAAATCTTCTTCCTCCCAAAAACGTTCCCTTGTTTTATAAAGTTCCATTACTTCTATGTCACCTGTATCATGTATAAATGATTGTTCATGTACTTTAGCTGCACCCAAGAATGTCAGCATACCTCCTTCTCCCTTACTCTCAATGATGGCATACATCCCAGCTTTAATGTCAGCATTTTCCTCCCCAATAAATTGATCCTTTGTAAAGCCATTAAAAATCCATCCCGGCATCATTCGTCCATTTATAAAATATTGTCCATAACCATCTTTAAATGCTATAGCGTACCCCTCTGTATTATGTAGTTTACCATCATTATTCCTGTATGCTGTAATCGGCATATCCGATACAATACATATTTTACCAAATGCAATCATTTCATACACACCACTCAGATACAATTGTTTGTAACAATCAAAATCTTTCTTTGATTCAATTTCTGTTACCTTATTACTAATACAATAATCACTGTAGGAAACCCATCCATAATTAGTCTTTCCATTACTATACCAGGAATTATAATACATCAAATCAGTAGTAATATTCCAGTTTATCTCCTTGCCTAAAACGGCCATTACATCAGATAACGTGTTTTGAATAATATCCAGATCAACCTGTTTATTGATAGTAAACTCAAGATATGTTTTTACTGCCTGCTGAATATTTATATCAATATCCTCCTGTACTTTATCCCTAATATTTTCATAAAGTAGTTGTCTAATGACAATATTAAGGCTACTTTTAAAGGTGTTATTTACAGTATTAAAAACATTATAGCTGATATCCTTGCTGATATTTTCCTTAAACTTTTCAGTACTATCAAGTATATTGTTTCTTACATCTACTATATCATTTTTTTCTAAGCTAGTACTAACAATATTTGCAGCTATCTGACAGGAGTATGGGCTATCTAACCAAATTATTATAGGCGGTTCCTCTTTACAGAATCGATACAACCATTCTATACTTTTCCTGGCTTTTAATCTGTCTGTTCTGTTATCGCACAACAAAACATTATTCCACCAGAAATCTATATGTTTTTTAACCTTTATTTCAGCAGCATGTAATTCTTCTATCATATCGTAAATTTTTCAAACAAAACTATTTTACTCCTCAGCCAAACTATGACACGCTGAAATTTTTTCTAAATAAACTTTGAATTAAACCTACAACCATTCAGCATCTATTGCTGCTCTATCTTCTTTCGGGTAATTATAGTGTTCTACCATAAACTGCTTATCCCATATTCTTTTTTCAGGGTCAATTATCATAGACAGGTATTCATCAATAGTCTTAGTATTTATGCCCTGTCCAATTTCATCAGATAATAATACAGAATAGTAGTACGGATAGCTGACATCAATAAGCCCTTCATTAAATCGTTGTGCATTAAATAAAAGTCCTCTAAATTCAATCAGTTTTTCATAATTATGTTTTAGGTGCGTTATCATCCATTCAGTTTGCTTTTCATGGTTTTTATTATGCAAGTATTGTTCCATTTCTTCAAAGGCATTCATATACTTTTCCTTTGGTCTTTTTGCAATAAAACCACCGTTAATTATAGTCAATACTTTTTCATTAAACGGGATTGTTTCTCCAAGATCATTCATAAAAAGATTATACAATACTGCTATTTGTTGCAGCCTTATTAATCTTGGCAAATTATCCTGTTGAGCATCTTCATTCCATTGATTACTATCCGGCTCCAGCTCTATCAGTTCAAATACTATTTCTATCAAAGTCTTTGCGCTGATTTGTTCCATCTCTTTATTCATGAGTTTTATATTTATTTATTATTAAATATCTATTTCGCAAACAAAACTATTAGCCCCCTCAGCCAAACTATGACATGCTGAATTCTTTTTCAACAAAGCATAAAAAAGTCCAACTTATTTAACAAGCCGGGCTTTTCTGAATTATTTCAAACACTTTATATATTCTTGTATTTATTAAACATACAAACCTGTAGTTTATTTCAATTTAACATCAAAAAGGGTTAGTCTCTTTTTATCAAAATAGCATTCCGAATAATCAGAGGTTAATAAAGTTAATTTACCATTCTTTTCATATCCCTTAAATACCAGGGTTACTTTTTTAAAAGGTATTGGTTCCCATGATTTTTTAAAAAATGCTACTTCCTCGTTTGTATGACCTTCTATTGCCAACATCTTTAATATAATGTCCAAAGGCAAATACACCCTAAGTCTTTTTTCTTTCCATAAAATAAAATACATCCCATCATAGTCCAGACTAAAATCAGTAATCTCAATTTGCTTCATTTCATTTTTCATTTGTTTCATATTTATTTTTAAGTATCTATTAAGCAAACAAAACTATTAGCTCACTCAGCCAAACTATGACACGATGAATACTATTTCAACAAAGCATAAAAAAAGTCTGACTTAATTTTTAAGTCAGACTTTTTTGTGATTTACAAAATTATTTACCAATCCTCCAGTATTCAAGAGCAAATGAAACAATCTTTTCATGTCTCAATTTAATTTCTTCTTCACCCCATTTCCCTGTTGCTTGTATTATATCTCCTACTTCTTTTTGACTTAAAAAAGTAGCTGATTGAAATGTAATTATCTCTTAAGTTGATGGGCGATTATTTTTTCTTGCATTCTTCGCTAATTTCATCAAAATTAAATTGCTTAAATTATTTAAGTAATCATTCTTAAACGCTAAAGATTATGAAATGTAATCAGGATTCTTGGTGCAATTTTAAATTTGTTAAGCCCTTACCTCTTTTATTTTGGAAACCATAAATCTCTTCAGCCTGAATTTTGTCTCTTATTTCAAACTTAGTAATTACAGCATTCTCCACTATTTTTTTCCAACGAACCAATTCTCCAGTTGTTTCTTCAGTCATTACCTTAATAAAATAATCATACGCACCTTTTATTTTTTTCTTTGAATCTGTATTTGCTATGTTTTCTTGATAATGATTAATAATTAAATTCTCAAAATAGTTATCATCATAATCAACTGTTTTAAACTTTCTTCTCTTACCTGAAATTAAAAAGACTTCTATTAAACGCCATAACTCAATTGGCTCTCCATCATAATCTATTAGTTTTTCACCGTTTTGTTCTCTTTCTTGAAGCACTTTTATCATGCAACTAAAAAAAACAACAATTGAAGTAAGTCGTTGTTGACCATCAATAACTAAACATATATTTTCATCGTTATTTTCTTTTTCAAAAAGAAAGTGACCTAGAAAGTATCTTTTCTTTTGTACTTTTAAATCCTCAATAAACTGAATAATTTGATTATCATTCTTCGAATTCATATTTGAACCCCAAGAATATGCTCTTTGATATAGAGGGATAACAAATTGTATTCTTTCTTCTGCAAACAACCTTCTTATAGTAAGTTCTCTTTCCATGAAATTTATTTTAATCTCAAAACTATCCTATGCCTCAGCCAAACTATGACACTCTAAATTCTTTTTTCAATAAAGCATAAAAAAAGTCCGACTTATATGTTAAGTCGGACTTTTAAATACATCTATTAAATTATTTAATTTTTTCTATAATAAAATCTTCAACAAAAAGCAATTCATCTCTTTCGTTATCCGATATACTCAACCCTTTAACCTTGGATTTTAAAAAATCAATCATATCGTAACCACGTAAAACAACTTCCTTTATCCCCCACTCCTCGTTCTGACTAATACTTATTTCATTATAAGACCCACTAATAAATCTTCCTTTTTTATCTAACCAACTTTTATTACCAAGTGATGAATTTTTTCCATGCATCAAAATAGTTAAATTACCTAAAGTATTCAATAATACTTTATGAGTAATATCAAGGTTATCCTTATCTATATTAATAGTAAAACTATTTATAGTGTCAGCCCAATGATCCCAAAACTGCTGTGGAATAATATGCTCAATTGTAGTAGAATCAAAATCATCAATACTTACCTTGTCTTTTACTTCTTTAAATCTACTTTTTAAATTTTCCTCATATTCAAACAGAAAATATTTTATTATTCCCCATCTATGAAATCCTTTAGCACCCTTTATATAATAGAACAGTTCATTCATTGAATTTATCATATTCTGAGTAGTAACTGGCAAATCAATTAAATGCTTTAATTTAGTATGAATATCGCTTAAATTTTCTTCATTCCAATAAACATCCCTAGCCCAACTTGCAAATGTTCTTTCATCTATAACCCATAAGCTTGGAATTCTATTTCTAAATAAAATATTTTCAAGTACAGGAAGTATCTTTTCTAATTCGCTTTCTTCAGTATTCAGAAATAAAGCTAGAAGGAATACTTTCATTTCTTTTGCTCCATTCAAAAGCAATATTTTTTTAACAATCAACAAATTTGAATGATGTATTTTATACCAAACAATAGCGGCTTCTGAAAGTTTAATAATATATGATTCAATCTTTTCATACGAAATAGTTGGTTCATTTTCTAAACTATCATCTTTTTCGTATTTTTCTGGTTTATTGCAAAACATTTGAAATACTTTTTCTTCCGCATTTTTTTCAGAAAAAACAGCCTCCTTAGGTTTTCTATATAAAGATAAATGAGCGGATAAGAATACATCTTCATCTAAAATACAATCTGGATTCTGTGCAAGACAGAAGTAAATCTTACCCCATGCCTGATTTATCTTTTCACGTAAGTTTTTTATATCTTCTGGTGCACAATCTAGCTTTGATGTAAGATAAATTAATCTGTTTTTCAACTTTTCTAAAGTAGTTAATGGCTTACCTCTGTTATTCATAGTCTCAAACACTGCTTGTACATCTAAATCTTTTTCAATAGTTCTAATATCAAACTGTAAAGCTGTTGTAATTTTTTTGAATAATATTTCTCGTTCTTCATTACTCATTTTGGATAGCCTTTCTGCGAAAAAAAGTTTCGCAGCAGAAAGATTTTTTGAATACAAATTAAGTCGTTCATCTTCTAAAATAATCGTATCATTTTCAAAAATGTTGTGTAATAAATAGTTACAGTTCTTATCCTTTTTGTCATATCTGAATTTATAAATAGTACTGTTGCCATTCAATTTAGACTCACTTATAAACTGAGTATATAAGTCAGCTTTTTTCTTCTCATTATAGCCAAGTTCTGTAAGTTTTAAAAGCTCAAATATTAATATACTAATAGTTGTTAACCTTTGTTGCCCATCTACAATGTTATAAAACTTAACTCCAGTTAGCCATTCTTCATTTTCATTAGGACTTATCTCTTCCAGATAAATTGTTCCTGTATAATGTTTGCTATTTTCACCTATTTCATATAAATCATCCCACAATTCAGTTAACTGTTTATCACTCCACGCATATCCTCTTTGATAATCTGGAATTCTAAATACTTTACCATAGAACAACTCAAACAAATTCTTCGCTTCCATATAACAATAATTTTACCTTTAAATGTACCTGTGTTATTTTTTCATTTTATTTCTCCCACGAAACTATTAGCACCCTCAGCCAAACTATGACACCCTGAAATTTCTTTTTCAATAAAGCATAAAAAAAGTCCGACTTATTGAATAAGCCGGACTTAAACTTTAAATATCTAATGACTATCATTCTTCTTCTATATCATCATCCTCGAAACCTTCATCATATTCAGGTAAGTATTTTATTAATTCAATTGTAATTCCATCTTCATGAAAATAATATTCACCAGAGCCAAGCTCAATAGTATCATCTGTACAATCAAAATCTTCGGTAAATGATTCATATTCTAATTTACAAAGAGGTTTATATTTATTACCATTGGTAATGATAGTTACTTCTCTTACCTGTTCATCTACTTTAAATCTTACCCCAGGTTCAAATTCTAACATTTCAGTATCAGTTCCTTGTTGATGCAAAACATGTTCTTCATTTATATCACCATTGTCAATGTCATATCCTAATTGAGCAGCAATATCTTGGTAATACGGTTTTGACTCTATTAAAAGTTTCTGTAACATATTAATATTATTTGTTCAAATGTAAATGGCTAATTCCTTTTAAAATTCATTTATTGAAGAAATATCTCATCATAAATTCATAAATCTTATTACCTCTTTCTTCAATAATAGTTTCCCAACTTTCATAATGGTTCCACTTTTGTCTGTTATCATTATGTTCTTCATAAGAGCCTCCCAAAGCTTCATTATGTAAATAATATTCTTTATCCTTTGGATGATTATTTCCTAACCCTGAATTTTTTTCTTTTGAGATAATAAGTAGATTTCCAATTCCATTTATATATAAATTGATTTTTTCACCTACTTTTCTATCAGCATCAGTAATATTTTTATCATCTTTTACAAACCATTCCCACTTCCATTCTTGAGGAAGAATGTGTTCAATTGAACGATTAGATTTCATGAATTCTCTAATATGATGATGACTATTATTTAAAGACTTTTCATATTTATATAGTATATAAACGTTTTTCTCTTTCCACCAATTGAATCCATTTTTTATGATATAGGTTTTATTATTTTTTAAATAATTTAAGACCACTTCATCTAAATCACCTTCAAGTTTTTCACTACGAAATCCTTCTTTTATAAATTTATTGATAATTGTAATTGTAGTAATTGATTCATCTCTTTTACTATCAGTAATTAATTCCAAAAATAATCTTTGGAAATTATCTCTATATAAAAGTTTGTAATATTTATCATGAAAATCTCTTATAAAGAGGAGCTTTTCCCAAAGTTGAAATATTTCAAATTTGTATTCTCCTTTAATCAATCTAAATAAAATTAAATAAAATTCAGTACTTAAATCTCTTTCAAATATTAATGTATCCCCAACTAACGAATTTATTTCATCTAGTTTAGGTAATTGATTACATAAAATCTTTGTCGATATTAAGAATTCATCTGCTAACCTTTTTGAATATTCCACATATTGAGAATGGTTTTCATTATCATACAGTCCAGTATTTTCATCAATGTATTTTAGTATAGCTTCTTCTCTATTGCCTCCTCTCGCAGGACTATTAAATTCATTTCTATTTTGATTCATCGCAAGTTTAGTACCATCATCAATAACACGAAGATGACTCAATAAAAGTTCATCGAGTTGTAGGTCACCTCTAAATGATTTGTTTGCGATTTCTTCTTCCATTCTAAATATTTCAGCAAAAGCATTTTGTATCTCTTTCACATCATCATCAGCACTTCCTGTAGTATTGTGTTTATATACAGCTCTCATCAATTTTGCCTTTACTTTCTCTATGGTGTTTAGCTGAATTCCCCTTGTATTATGTAATTCAAAAATTTGAACAGCAATTTCTTTTCCAGGAGTAATATGAGCAGATGCTAAAGCATCAGTAATTACACTAATATAATCTTTAATATATTCTATCTGTAACCTCTTTAAAAAAGCTTTTTTGAAAATATTTAATGCTTCAATTATTTTTTTAATTGATAAAGTTGAAGCATTAGTATCATTCATCTTAAAGTTTTCAAAATCCCACTCTTTCTCCAATGTTAATTGCTGCTGAATAGTTTTCAAATTTTCAGAATCATATTCAACAGTATCAAATTTTGATATATAATTCTCAACTTCTGAATTTGGATTATATACTTTACATACCATAAGAAAAAGGATAAAGGTTGTAAGGCGTTGTTGACCATCAATTATTTCAAAGTATTTTCCATCATTATTCTCAAGAATAAAGTGTCCAAAATAATAACCACTCCTCCCTTTGAATTCATATAAATCATCAATAAATTGATTTACTTGTTTTTCTTCCCATGCATACGCTCTTTGATAAGCAGGAACTTTGATTGGTTTACCTAAGTAAAAAAGGTCAGATACTTTTGAGATTGATTTATTAGAAGTTTCCATTTTATAAATATTTTAACTGCAAATATATTGTATTACTATTCTCTCATTTTTTTTCTTTAATACTCCTAAATATTCACATCCCACTTCCCCGCAACTACAAACAAATTAACTAGTTACTTTTCTACCGACCTTGAAAAGGTTACCTATTTTTAGAAAGCAGAAGAACAATACCTCCCAACCCCAAAACAGTTCAACAATTAACAACCGCTACGATATTTTAGGCACAGAAATGTAAAACTGATAATCCACTTTCAACTCTATCCATATATCATCAATATCCAACAAATCATGCAAGCTAAGATGGTTATGGTCAATCAGACAATGCAATGTGTAACACATCCTTTCCCCTTCGAATGGTATGGAATCTTTCCACTCGTTCCGGTTGTCTTTACAAAAACATTCATCTGTTCCATGTTAAAGTAAAATGGTAGTAAAATAATTATCCTAAATAAAAGGGTTACCATCCTCTACCGAATGCCTCTTATTACAATCTTTATTATGGCTAAAAAATTGCAGGCTTACAAACAGATTATAATCATCAATCATTTTTTCAGCCTTTTGTTTATCTTGCAATTTAGAGCACTCATCAGCAACAATTATAATCCTTTCTTCCTCATTTTGTAGCATGTCATTCAGTGCCTTTATATTTTCTATTTCAGCTTTCCGCCTGATAATCTTTGATATAGATAAAGAGGTCAACTTTTCATTCCTCTTCGAAATATATTTAAATAAATTGTCCATATCACATTTGTATTCTGTATTTATTAGCTAATTACCAAATCATCACATTATCAAATTTGTATTAAGCAGTCTCCCTTCTAAACCCAATAGCCACTCTTTCCTTCTTCTCCACAAAATTCATTTCTTCCTGGTTGTAAATCTCCGTCAAAGTCATGGGTTTACTAATAATAGTTTTAAACTTTAGTTTGTTTGATAATGACTGTGCCTTATGAGTTTCCAGTTCTTTAAACTCATACTTAGCAATCATCCTTCCCTTTCTCATAAGCGCGCTGTCTACCTGCGAAATATCTGTATTAAAAGAACAGATAATCTGTATATTCAAACAATCGGATAATAATCCATCCGATATATTCAGCAATGCAGATACCGGAGATTGTCCATTTTTCTCTCTATCTATTACTATATTTTCAGCGTCCTCAATTATAAATATCGAGTTGGGGTTATCTATAAGAATCTTTATCAGTTCAGGGTTGGTAATGGCACTAGCCATATTGGGAGGTAGAAAAATTACTTTCTTATTCACCATACTTATGAGATAGCGTATGTAAGATGTTTTACCAGTACCCGGTTTACCATGCAGCAATATCAACCCTTTATCATTTTTCTGCTTTAGTCTTTTCAGAATTATAGCATGTATCTCTTTAAAATCATCATTATAGTTATCCTCAATACTTAACATAGGTTTTTTAAGTCTCAAACTCTTTGTTTCTATGCCATTAAAACTATTAATCAATAAGGAAATTTTAGGGTCACTTTTCTTACTACGGTTCTTAAGTTTTCTTAAGTTGGTATATATATCTTTTACAATATCAACAGAAGTATTTCTAAATACAAATCTTACTATGTTGGCAGAGGCATGTATATTTACTATCAAATCTTTTTCTATAAAGTAAAATACCTCGCTCAAACAAGGATCCTTCAATCTTTTTGTTTCTATTATATTAAAGTGATATTCTTTTATAGCATGGGAATAATGTTTTAAAAACCATTCATTAGCTTTAGCTCCACTTATTTCAGTCAGATTTATAGTATGGGGATAAATATTATACTTAGATACAAATAGATTGTAATGGTTTATATATTGACCACTATCAATAAATATTTCTCCAGCTTCAAGTTTTGTTATCGCAGATTGTTGAACAGGTATGCTTTCTTGTAAAGTCTTCAAATTGTCTATAATATTCACCATTTCTTTATTTTGTTTATACAGCAAATTTCAATCATCACTAAGCCAAACTATGTCGCTAATAAATTTAGTTTGCTCTCACAGTTAGCCTTACTTTGTCTTGTAGTTGTAGAGTCTTGAAATCAATTCGCTAATTCGTTAATCCATAATTTGCTCATTGTTAATAATACCGTTCCTCTTTTTCGGCTAATGTATCTGTATTCAAACAGCTTTAGCTGTTCTCTGTGCGGCTCTGTATTACGTATAGTGCTTAGTAATAATTTTTCTCCGTGCCTCCGTGGTAAATGTATCAATTGGCTGTTTGCATTCAATCCGCCAATTCGTTAATCCGAAAATCCGCTAATAATAAAAAAGCTGTCCCACTTTCGCAGAACAGCTTGCATTCAATTGTATTAATCCGCTAATTCGTTAATTCGCAAATCCGCTAATTATCTAATTGAACCAAAATTCTCCACCACACTCGCCCCAGTCACAATCACCACATCAGCATTCACATTTGGTTTGCCTTTCACTATCAAAGTTCCAAGGTATTCACCAGGCATTATACCCTTCAAATCATATGCCCCTATCGCATCAGTTGTTACTACTCTTTTACGTCCTACAGTAAGAGGTTTAAATTCTATTCTTGCCTTTGGCTCAATGGTAACACCAGTGATACTGGTTTTTTTAGCATCATTACGCATCCTTTTTTTAATGGTACTAATCGTAAACTGTTTCTTGCTTTCATCAGCTCCAGTAGAATAGATTCTCTTACCTGCATCACAAAGGTCATTAATCTTAGCCCATATATTATTTACGGCTACATGATTGTTTTTTACCAGAACTTCACGTTGGTTAATCTTAGCATTCTGTGCAGTATTATCGCCCTTCAATGAACTGATAAGTGTTTCAAAAGCAGTTTCTTTTGCTGCAGAATACCCCTTTGCAATAAGTGCAGCTAAATTAGCAGGCACTTTTACATTTTTATTCAAGCTGTCCAGTGCAGTGCACAAGCCTTCAATATCTCCACTTCTGTTAGAATTTCTAACAGCTTTAACACCAAAATCTTTAGTGGCAATAGTCAGCCCAACTGCTCTGTTTATATATCCTTCCAGCAAATTAATACTGGTAGCAACAGTCGCTTGATTTAAATAAATTCTTTGAGTAATTACTTTTAGTTCGGAGTTTAATTGTTTTGGGACAATCAATCCGGCTACCAGTTTCAGTTCAGTATCCACAGTCGTTCCATAAGCCGCTGTGTATTCTGAAGAATAGTCGGTAAAATCACTCAAACTCGTTGCATAAGAAGCTAAAACAAATGATCCAAAAGTTATCACTTCATCTAATCGTACAGGAATTTTCATTTTTATAACTGGCATAGTATTTATTTTTTTATGCTCGTTAATAAATAGTTGTTTAAACGCATTCAGAAAATGTAGATTGTAGTATAATGCTCAATAAGTTGTAATGGTAATACATTTATTATCACCTCTTACCTCTTTAATAGTATGGTCTGACAGTCAAATAGACCAGTCTAACAATAAATGTCAATCTCCTCTAAGTAAAAGCAGAGCACTAAACATTAAGCGCGAACCTCCTTGCATCAACTTACTCCTTTCTGTGTCTCACCGCTAAGGGTTCTACAATAAAGGAAGGCATTTAGCACCTTTCGTTAGGTAGTCTACACATAAAGTTACGCTTTCCGCATATCACCGCCTTCTTCCCAACAACATAGTTAAACCTTCCTCACATGCCCGCGCTCTTACTTTCAATACAGTTACAGAAACTTTCAAGGTAGTTAAGCAATCTGCATCTTTCATTAGCTACGAAGCTTGTCGAATTACAAATGTCAATAGGAGAATTACGAAGAGAAACTAATTAAACCTGTCAAAATCATACTACAATTCAGAAAATTTCTTGCACCATCTTTACAATGCATCTTCTCGAATGTTGGCTTTTACTTTTTCCAGCCCAATAGCAACTAAAGGAGAACGAAAGCTCAATTCCTTTAGTTGATTTTTATTTTCTTCTAACCATAGACGATTTAATTTTACCAGGAGATGTTGTTACGTTGTGGAGTGTTTATTCTAAAACTAACTTCTCAGCCATCCCTTTCCAAGCACAAAAGTACACTAAGCCCAATAGCTTGTTGCATTTAATAAATAATTAGTTTGGGTAATTAAAGGGTAATTTCGCGGCTTTTTTTAAAATAAAAGAGAGAGGACAAAGAAGCTAAACCTCTCTGTCCTCTCTCTGTATAAAATCCATTTTCAAGTTTTCAAATTTGTGTTCTCTCTGTTGTTGTATCTTTACAATTCATAAATTAATTCAATGAATACTGTTATTCAAATACTACAGGAGAATTTACCAACGCTAAAAGCAAAATACCCACTGCTTTCCCTCGGCGTTTTTGGTTCTTATAGTCGTGGGGATCAAACCCCTAACAGTGATTTAGATGTGCTATATGAAGCGCTGCCAGATACTTTTTTAGATCTACACAGTTATTTAGGTTTACAACGAGACCTCGCAAAAATAACTAAACTAAAAATTGACTTGGTTAATAAAAAATATATCAATGAAGTAATATGGTTAAAAGCAAAAAACGAGTTGATATATGTATAACTACAAAAATATACTGTACCTTGTTTCAGCTTTATCAGCAGCTGAAAAAGCAATGCATTATGCAAAGAAATTCAATACACCTGTACAGTTCTTTGAGGCTGAAGAACAGTTGTACTTTAATGCTACTATAACCTTACTAATTGCTATTGGCGAAGAAGTAAAAAAGACTGACCCCCAATTATTGCTAACACAGCCAGCTTTACAGTGGCAAAACATTACAGATATGAGAAATGTTTTAGCGCACGATTATAGAGGCGTTGACCCTGAAATTGTTTTTAGTGTAGTAAAAGTAGAATTGCCTAAAATTAAAATTGTTCTGATTCAATTTATAAAGTTATTTCCAGAAAAAGAAGTAGGAGTGGTGTTAGAGACTAAGCATTATCAACACCTTAAAAATATTATTTTGATTCCTGGTTAATCAAAATAATAAGAATGTTTCCAAAAATAAAAAAAGAGGACAAAGAAGCTAAACCTCTTTATCCTCTCAGTTGGTCGTAGTGTTAGCATGTTGCAGTTTGGCGTAGTCTCCGACTACGTCATGGAGATAGCAAATCTTAGATTTGCAAATAACCACCCAAACCTTTAATCACCATAACCTTTTACTAAAAATACCTCGCTCCGCAATTCACACAAATTTCTTCTCGGAAGAGTCTCATTTCCCCAGCAATAAATTTATCATTAAGCAAAACAACAGGAAAATTGACTCTTTGGCCTAAACCAATCCAAATATTTGTATTCTACCCAAACCAAATAAAAAGAGCCCGCAGAAAAATCCGCAGGCTCATATAAATAAGATTTAGTTTTTAAACCTTTAGTATTTATTTATTTTGAATTTGTTCCATTTTTAAATTTGTTTTCTTCCATCTCTATTTTTAATGTATTAAAAAACCTTATCAAAAATAGTTTGTCTTATTTTTTCAAAAGAAGAAGGTTTTACAGTAGATATTTTAGATATTACCTCGTTGGTAGTATAAGACTGTATCAATTGACATTTTACAAAAGATGTTTTTGAAAGTGGTTTTGTAAGCATTGAATTAGTAAGTTCAAAAGTAAATTCATCGTTATATTCTTTTGTAGAAATCATAACAGCATAAAAAATATCTTCAGCTTCTAATACATTTTGATTTGAAATTACTAACGCAGGATGTGTTTTATAACTACCATTTGGAAGTTCAAAATTAAGTACTACAATATCTCGTTGATTTACTTTCATTACAAGTATTTTGCAATAGCTTTATTTTTACTTTTAACTATTGCCGATTTAATAGTTTCGTGTTCCTGTAATGCTTCTATTAATTGGGTTCGTTTATTAATAGTAGATACTTTTTTAACAAAGTTCATAGAAGAAAGTATAGAAGTTAGTTCTTTCGCTTTAGCTGGCGATTCAATCTCTACTAATAATGTTTGCATAAGTTTTATTTGAATCACAAATATAAGTCATCAAAGAACTTATTTCTTTTTTAATGTAAACTATTCACAAAATAGCATGCCTTCTTTTCCGAAGAGTCTCATTCTTCTATTAAATCACCGCTATCAATTCATGTTGATGTTTCTTCATCACCCCAATTTCTTCAGCATATAAACCCTGAACTTTCAATAATTGTTTTACTGTATCTGCAGCTGAAGGATGAACAGCTATTAATAACCCACCACTTGTTTGCGGATCGGCTAAAATTGCTTTTGCATTATCCTGATTAATTCCTTCTCTAAATGTTATTTTATGTCCATAGCTATCCCAATTCCTGCTAGTACCTCCTGGTATAGATTTATGATTAATATAGTATTGCAAATCTGGAGTAATCAAAGGCACTTTATCTAAATGAATTGTTGCAGTTACGTTGCTACCTTCTGCCATCTCTGTAAGGTGACCTAATAACCCAAAACCGGTTACATCGGTCATGGCATGCACCTCGGGCATATTACCTAATAGTTCACCTATCTTGTTTAGCCGCATCATCTGTAAAGAAGCCAACTGTTTATGTTCTTCTTTTAGGATGCCTTTCTTCTCGGCTGTTGTAAGAATTCCTACGCCTATTTTCTTGGTAATAAATAGTACATCCCCTACTCTGGCTGTATTATTCTGTTTAATATTTTTAATATCCACCAACCCATTTACTGCGAGGCCGAATATAGGCTCGGGAGAATCTATGCTATGTCCGCCAGCCAATGGTATACCGGCTTCCATACATACACTTCTACTTCCCTCGATTACTTTCTGTGCAACTTCAGGAGGTAACATATTGATAGGCCAACCCAGTATAGCAATTGCCAGTATTGGTTTACCCCCCATAGCATACACATCGCTTATAGCATTTGCGCTAGCTATACGTCCAAAATTAAAAGGATCATCAACAATAGGCATAAAAAAATCGGTGGTGGAAATTAGGGCTGTACCATTGCCTAAATCGTACACAGCCGCATCATCTTTACTATGGTTACCTACTATCAGTTTATCATTGTCTGGCATAGCTAAACTTGACGAAAGAATCTGATCTAACACTTTAGGAGATATCTTGCAACCACAACCTGCACCATGAGAATATTGAGTAAGTTTAATTTCGTTGTTAGTCATGTTTTAATGTTTAATTTTTTGGAGACCGGAGTTAGGAGATGGAATACAATTATTAATAAAGGTTAGCTAAAATTGCATTTGTATTTTCCTTTGCATCCACTTTATTGCAGGGTATAGTTTTTAATAATGTTTTGATATTCTCTCTGCTATACAATCCTTTCAGATAATGTTTATCATAATATTTTAAGAGGATTGCAAAACAACCTTTTATATCATCTTCCAACAGACAGTTGATAGCAGTTTTAGTCTCTAAACCTCCCAACCTTTTTTTAATTCGAATGATACTGTTTACCAGTTTATCTTTTGATATTTTACCATACCCTTCTACTATGTAGTCTAATCTTTCATCGAACGGTATATCCAGAAAATAAATGGATGATTGCTGCTTAGTTAAATATAGTTTAAGTGGCATATTTATATCGCCTATACGCTGACTTTCATCTTCTACCCAAATAGTTTTATCTTTATACTTCATCAATTCTTCGGCCAGCAGATTCTCGAACATTTCGGGGGAAGGTTGCACCACTCCTTCCACTGTACCAAAGGCTGAACCTTTATGTTTTGCAAGGTCTTCAAAATCAATTATGATCTCGCCTTTCTGAGATAGTAATTGTAAAATATGGGTCTTACCACTACCGGTATAGCCTCCTATTACTCTAAAATTGTAGCTAAATTCAAACTGATTAATCACCAGATTTCTATAAGCTTTATAACCACCAATAATGGTATGTACATTATATCCGTATAAATCTAATAACCATGCCACAGCAGCACTTCTCATTCCTCCACGCCAGCAGTGCACAACTATTGGTACATTCTTATTATCCTTAAGTGTTTTAAGGTATTTATCTGCAGCTATCAGCTTCTCTACCTCCTCTACCATTGCCAGCATCTTTGGACCAAAATAAGTAAGCCCTATTTTAATCGCATTCTCGCGGGATTCCTGTTTATAAGAAGTACCCACCACTTTTCTTTCTTCATTAGAAAACAAGAACAGATTAAAAGCGCCAGGAATATGGGCATGGTCATATTCGGAAGGGCTTCGTACATCCAGCAAAAGAAAGTTATTCCTTGGCATAGTAGCAAACTGATCAATAGTAATTTTCTGTACCGGCATTTGGGGCAAACTTATTTCATATAGATTAATATCCAATAAATATCAGAATAATGTATTCCACGCCATGGATTAAATCGTTAGTCGCATTAGAATGTCGATCATTACATTTAATTAATAAATTCAACTTAAGGATTAAATTGAACAGTAAAATGAATTTTGTGTTAAGTTTCCATGCAAAAAGTTATCTTGCGCCCCAAAATACTTTTAGTATGTTACCAATGTATAAACGCGTTTTACTTAAACTTTCCGGAGAAGCCCTTTTAGGAACTGATGGACATAATGAACCTTTTAGCCCGAAAATAATAGAGCAATATGCACAGGATATTAAGTCTGTAATTGAACTTGGTGTTCAAGTTGCCGTAGTTATAGGTGGTGGCAATATATACAGAGGTATGAACGAGGCCGATAGTGGAATAGAAAGAGCTCACGGAGATTATATGGGCATGCTTGCTACCGTAATTAATGGTATGGCAATGCAGGCAATGCTGGAGAAAATAGGCGTATATACCCGTTTGCAAAGTGCTATTAACATGGAGCAGGTTGCAGAACCTTATATCCGTAGAAAAGCTATGAGACACCTGGAGAAAGGTCGTGTGGTAATTTTTGGCGCAGGTACTGGTAATCCATACTTTACTACTGATACTGCCGGTTCTTTAAGAGCTATTGAAATGAAGGCAGATGTTATTCTGAAGGGTACCAGAGTAGACGGAATTTACACTGCCGACCCAGAAAAAGATCCTACTGCTACTAAATTTGAACAATTATCCTATCAGGAATGTCTGGATAAAAGACTAAAGGTGATGGACATGACTGCCTTTACACTTTGTATGGAAAATAAGCTCCCAATCATCGTTTTTGATATGAATAAACAAGGAAACCTCTTAAAAGTAATAGAAGGAATGAACATTGGGACGATGGTAAAATAGCATTTTCTTTAAAAACATGACGAAAAGCAGTTTTTTATTGAAACCATTATCGATATTTTTGTAACCATTTGAAATACTTATAACTAAAATAAACATGTCAACTATCAACGATGTAATGCCAGCCTTAACGGCTAAAGACTTTTCTAACGATCAGGAAGTAAGATGGTGTCCAGGTTGTGGAGATTATTCAATACTTGCTCAGGTTCAGAAAGTGATGCCAACACTAGGAATACCAAAAGAGAATTTTGTAATTATTTCCGGTATTGGTTGTAGCAGCCGTTTTCCCTATTACATGAATGTATATGGAATGCATTCTATTCATGGTAGAGCTACTGCTATTGCCAGTGGACTTAAAGCTGCAAGACCAGACCTTAGCGTATGGATTGTAAGTGGAGACGGTGACAGTATGAGCATTGGCGGAAACCATACCATTCATTTATTACGTAGAAACTTTGATGTGAACATGCTGGTTTTCAACAACCAGATATATGGACTTACAAAAGGTCAATACTCTCCTACTTCGGAAGTAAACAAAGTAACTAAGTCTACTCCTTTTGGAAGTATCGATCATCCATTTAATCCTGCTGCTCTGGCTTTAGGCGCTGATGCATCTTTTGTTGCAAGAAGTATGGATAGAGATCCTAAACATCTTCAATATGTATTAGGAAGGGCGCATGCTCATAAAGGAACTTCATTTACTGAAATCTATCAAAACTGCAATATATTTAATGATGGTGCTTTTGAAATATTTACAGAGAAAGGCTCAAAACCGGAAGAAGCTTTATTTATGGAACAAGGTAAACCATTGATTTTTGGTGCCGCTCAGAATAAAGGTATAAAACTGGATGGCTTTAAACCTGTAGTAGTAGAGCTTGGTGAAAATTACTCTGCCGATGACTTATGGGTTCATGATGAAGCTGACTTCTATAAAGCACAAATTCTAACTAGAATGTTTGACGATCCTAGAATAGGAGGCCACATGCCTCGACCTTTTGGGGTATTCTATCAAACTGAAAGACCTTGCTACGAAGAAATGATGCAAATTCAATTGGAAGACATCATTGCATCAAAAGGTAAAGGTGATTTGGATAAGCTGTTGAGAGGAAAAGAAGTTTGGGAAATTAATTAAATACTAAAGTAACAATTTGATAATAAGCTAATTTGATAATTGAGTACAAAGGATAATAAATACTTAAGAAAGGGTCTTTATGACCCTTTTCTTATTTAAAAAGGTTACATATAATCTAAAATCGTATTAATAATTACTGTTTAATTTTTCATAATTTGTTTCGAATACCTATTTTCGTGATATGATCGATTTATATTCTCTTTTCTGGATTTTTATTACCCTGGTGTTTATAGGGTTCTTTGCAGGATATGAAATTGCCTTCATCAGCGCAAACAGGCTCAGCATTGAGCTAAAGAAAAAACAAGGTAGACTTAGCGGTATCTTACTAAGCAAGTTTATGCATGAGCCAGCAAAATTCATCGGAAGTTGTCTGGTAGGGCTCAATATATTCTTGGTAATATATGGTCTTCTTTTTACCGAAATGATTAATCATGCCATATGGAATCCTTTATATCAAAAACTCCATATTAAAAGTGATTATGTAAGACTGGTATTTGACACCTTTCTCTCTGCAGTGATAGTGCTGGTTTTTGGAGAGTTTATACCTAAAGCAATATTTAAAGCTAAGAATGATATCCTCTTATCCGTTTTTGCTCCAATAGCTAATATTTTTCACAAGCTATTTACTCCTTTCACAAATTTCTTTGTATCTGTATCTCAATGGATATTAAAGTATATGTTTAATATTAATATCCGTAAAACTGCTGAACCTTTCAGTTTAGTAGATCTGGAACATTTTTACAAACAAACAAAGGATGAAGAAGAAAGTAATCCTGATTTGAATAAGGAATTGTTTGAAAACGCATTAAGTTTACCTAATGTAAAAATCAGACAATGTCTTGTTCCTAGAACAGAGATTGAAGCTATTGATATTAGCGCAACTGTTGCACAATTAACTGAACACTTTAGCAACACTAAGTTAAGTAAGCTAATTATTTATCAGGATAATATCGATGAAATTCAAGGCTATGTGCATCAGCTGGATTTATTTAAAAAGCCTGCTACAATCAAAGACATTTTGTTACCTATACCTATTGTTCCAGAAACAATGAGTGCTGCAGACCTTATTAATAAATTTTCAAAAGAAAGAAAGAGCATTGCCTGGGTGGTAGATGAATTTGGTGGCACATCGGGTATAGTGACTATGGAAGATGTACTGGAAGAGATATTCGGAGAAATTCATGATGAATATGATACTGAAGAGTTTGTAGAAAAACAGGTAACTGAAAACGAATACATCTTCAGTGGTAGACTAGAGTTGGACTTCCTGAATGAGAAATATTCTCTGGAGTTTCCAGAAAGTGAATCCGAAACTTTAAGTGGCTACATTATACAGGAACATGAAAGTATTCCTCAACCAAAGGAAACTATTTTTATTGGAAATTATAGATTCGACATTATTAATGTTACCGATAAGAGAATTGAAATGGTGAAGCTAAAGAGACTGAAATAATACCAATTAGCAAATTAGTTGATTTAAGAATTGAATACAGAATACAAATTTGAAAATCAATACAAGGAAATAGGAGTTAGGAGACAGAAGATAGAATAATACAAATTAGCTAATTCATTAATTCGTTAATCAAAAAAAGTTTTATGAATAGGGAGATAGCAGATATACGCAAGGACTACAAACTAAAATCATTATCGGAAAATGAAGTTTCCATTAACCCTTACAACCAGTTTGGTATATGGTGGAAAGAAGCTATAGAAAGTAATCTTGATGAAGTAAATGCAATGACCTTATCTACTGCCTCAAAAGAAGGTAGACCCTCCTCCAGAATTATGTTGTTGAAAGGTTATGATGAAAACGGATTTGTGTTTTTCACTAATTATAATAGTAGAAAAGGGGGTGAAATATTGGCTAACCCTTTTGTAAGTTTATTATTCTTCTGGAAAGAACTGGAAAGACAGGTTAGAATTGAAGGCAGTATTGAAAAGCTGGAAAATACATACAATGATGAGTACTTTTATTCCAGACCTATAGGTAGCAGAATAAGTGCATGGGCCAGCAATCAAAGTAGTATTCTTTCAAACAGAGAAGAACTAGATGCAAGTGTAGCAAAATATACACAAGAGTTTGGCGATACAGTTCCAAGACCAGCACATTGGGGTGGTTTTAGAGTTGTTCCTGATAAAATTGAATTCTGGCAAGGACGAAGCAGCAGACTGCACGATAGAGTGGTTTATAGTTTAGAAAATACTTCCTGGAGAATAAACAGGCTATCACCATAATTATGAATTAGTATATAGAACCAATACATAAAACGCCTGAAGTTTTGAATACTTCAGGCTTTTTATATTCATACAGATAAGGGACTAGAACTAGTCTATTTAAAACTTCAGTAACACTCCTCCCATAAAATATCTAGGGATAGAGTTGTAACCTCTTGTTTCAAAGAACTGAACATTGCCAATGTTCTGAAAATCTGCAAACAGTTTTATTTTGTTGTTGAACTTATATTCAGCATAAGCATTCACCAACATATATTCATTCAACTTATACCCTCCAAAGTCGTAACGAGTAGAAACATACTTGGTTCCCATTCTGAAATAAAGATGATTATTTATAGTAAACCCTGCTGTGAGATTAAAGCTATGTTTAGGTATCTTTAATGAATAATCGTATGAAGTATCCAATGAGGTAATGCTACTTAGTTTATTTTCTTTAGGAGAAAGGAATGTATAATTAGCAGTTATTGAGAGGAATTCTGTTGGATGATAGTTCACTTCATATTCCAATCCATTCACTTTTTGTGTATTATAGTTAAAATATGCATAAGTGCCATAGTTATAATCTATACCATCATCTATATTTCTATAAAACAATACGAGTCTTTGCTGGAAGTAGGCAATGGTATGTTGAACACCTAATTCATAAGTAATACTTTTCTCTGGTTTAAGATCTTTATTGCCCGACCATTGATCGAACAACTGATATAAACTAGGTGCTTTAAAAGCAGTAGCAATGCTACCAAAAACTCTGAATGAATTATTTATTTTATAAGAAGGGTTAAAAGTGTAGGTATAGTTATTACCATAACGGGAATGATTGTTATATCTACCACCCAATTCCACATTTAATTTATTGCTCTTGTACATCAATGAAGAATATACAGAATACTGTCTGAAAGCAGTATCATTAAAAGGGCT
>Ga0214192_1000394_pt1 | contig 27374 bp, 25 predicted proteins | sample TroBogEpilimnion_44_FD_153030 | JGI IMG/M metagenome (GOLD analysis project Ga0214192, IMG submission 153030) | Freshwater microbial communities from Trout Bog Lake, WI - 29JUL2008 epilimnion | ecosystem: Environmental > Aquatic > Freshwater > Lake > Epilimnion/Euphotic zone | place: Trout Bog... | reverse complement strand
AAGCATATTGAGCAGGTGCACGGTACCCCGGTTCTGCGGCGGCGAGGCAGCCTCTTGCCCATCGCGTCTCTGAACGAAGTACTGAAATTGTCGGAAGGGCAGGGCGCCGGTCTCGGAGCCTCAGGCTGGAATCGTTCAGGCGTGCTCCAGGAAGCCGTAAATATCGTGGTGCTCCAGGCCGAGGACCGGCAGTTCGGGCTGGTGGTGGACGGCATCAACGACACGCAGGAAATCGTAGTCAAACCGCTGGGCAAGCAACTGAAGGGCTTGTCTGTTTACGCCGGGGCAACGATCATGGGAGACGGCCGGGTGGCGCTCATTCTCGATGTACTGGGGATTGGCCAGCGCTCGGGCGTTCTGGTTGAATCGAGAGAGCAAACGAGGGCAGTGGCCGGGGAAAAGACAAACCCGGAAGAGGAGCAGCAGCGGCTGTTGCTGTTCCGCGCCGGCTCTTTTGAGCGAATTGCCGTGCCGCTCTCGCTCGTGGCGCGCCTCGAGGAATTCCCGCGCCGCCTGATCGAACAGGCGGGCGGATGCAAAGTGGTTCAATACCGGAGCCGCATCCTGCCGCTGGTGCCGCTGCGCGACGTTCTGGAGCCCGGCACGGCGGACCCGGATGAAATTGCAGATCCCCTTCAGGTGGTCGTGTTCAGCGATGGCGGCCGCAGCGTAGGGGTCGTCGTAGATCAGATCCTGGATGTCGCCGAGCAGACCGTCAGCGTACGTCAGAAATCGGTCCGTGAGGGCCTGCTTGGCTCGGCCGTGGTGGGCAACCGCGTCACGGATTTCCTCGACCTGAACCATGTTCTCCGCGCGGCCTCGCGCGGCTGGTTTGAGGGTTCGGGGGAGCCGGGTTACGGCCGGAAGGTACTCGTTGCCGAGGGTTCGGCATTTTCCCGCGGCCTGATTCGCAGCGGCCTCGACATGGCTGGCTATCGGGTTCTGGAAGCCGCCAGTCTGGATGACGCGTTGCGCAACCTCGAACAGGAGAAGATCGACCTCGTCGTTGCATCGCTCGATTTACCGCCATCCGGGAGCGCCGCGCTGATCACAGCGATGCGCGTGCGACCGGAGTGGCAGGCGATCCCGGTCCTCGCGCTGGCCGATTCCGCTGAACATTTGCGGCTTCGCGGCGAAGAGAGAAGCCGCGTCGGAGACTGCCAGGTGAAGTTCGACTGCGAAGCGATGCTGGCATCGCTGGCGCGACTTGCCTCCGCGGTGGCGTCGGGACGAGAAAGCTCCGGCCAGGAAGATTCCGGGCCAAGCAGTTCCGGAGACCAGCCGTCGCGGATTGCTGTCGAAACAGAGAGCAGACCGTCATGGGCGTAAGCGCTGATCAGCGAAAGGAGTAAGACAGGATGAACGCAACCGATCAATCCGCCATGCATGCTTCGGCAGCGGCTCCGGACGAAACGCAAAACAGCGGCCAGTTTTCCACGTTCTTCGTCGCGGATCTCTTTTTTGGCGTCGATGTACTCCGTGTCCAGGAAGTCCTGCGCTATCAGCAAATGACCCGCGTGCCGCAGGCACCGGAGGTCATTGAAGGCCTGATTAACCTGCGGGGCCAGATCGTAGCGGCCATCGACATGCGGCGCCGCCTGCGGCTGCCGCGGCGTGCCGGTGACAGGACGCCCATGAATATGGTGCTGCGCAGCGACGGCGGCGCGGTGAGTCTGCTCGTGGATGAAATCGGCGACGTACTGGATGTGGATGCCTCAACTTTCGAAAGAGCGCCGCGGAATCTGAACCCGGTGGCGCGCGAACTGGTGCGTGGCGTTTACAAACTGAAGGACCGCCTGCTGCTCGTGCTCGATGCGGAGCGGGCCGTCGATTTTGCGTCGACGTAAACGGCGGCGGGCGGCGCACGGCTGTTACTGTGCCGCAATCCCGACCGGGAGTGCACTGCAGGCGACGGATGAGCTCGAAATCGATAACCCGGAATTCAAACAGACAGAGGAAAGAAACGATGACCAACGCTAAAAAAATCAGTGACGCGGGCACCAAGGGCCGACGGAGCAACGGCAGCAGCTCGGCGGTGGCGGACGGGGCACAGGAAGTTCGGCCCGCCGCAGCGCGTTCGCGCGCAGCCCATGTCGACGTCTCCTGGCCGCAGCCCGGCGCTGCTGATTCGCTGGTGCGCCGTTATGGCATAGACGAGCAGAGTCTGGAATTGCGTCGGCAGTTTGTGCGGCTGGACGATGAAGACCAGGCACTTCTGGAAGAAATGGCGGCGTGGGCGCAGGAGGCGGCGCCCGACATAGCCCGCGAGTTTTATGACTGGCAGTTTGCATTTCCCCCGACGCGCCGCTTTTTCGACTCGCTCGCCACTGAACGCGGAATGCCGCTGTCGGCGCTGCGCAAACATCTTGAAGCGGCCCAGACCGGTTATGTCATCGAGGTATTTGCCGGCGCATCAGTGGGCTGGGATCTGCGTTATTTCGAAAAGCGTCTGCAGGTTGGCTCCGTCCATGACCGGATCGACCTGCCGTTTAAGTGGTACGTGGGGTCGTATCCGGAATTCCAGCGCATTATTGCTGAGCGCCTCCGCGTGGACGTCGGTGATGAGGAAAAGACACGCAGAATCGAAACCGCAGTGAGCCGGGTCTTCAATCTGGATCTCCAGGCCATCGGAGACGGATTTATGCTGAATACTCTCGAGCGGATGCTGGGCGCGGCAGGAATCCGCTTTGAAGACGTCTGCGCCCCCGGGGACCGGGCCGAACAGGTCGGAACGCTCAAACGGGTTATCAACGGACAACTGGACGCGTTTATCGCCGGCATGAAACAAATGGCCGACGAACATGACAAAGGTGAGACTGACGTCACTATCCTGCCGGAGAAATTCCGGGGCGCTTTTGCCACGATGGCGCAGGGGGTGAACGACATGGTGGCCGGACACATTTCGGTGACAAAAAAAGCCATGTCCTGCGTGGCCGAATTCGGCAATGGCAACTTTGAGGCTTCACTTGAAACATTCCCGGGTAAAAAGGCCTTCATCAACGAAACCATCGAGAAGGTGCGTTCAAACCTGAAGGCGCTGATGGCCGATACGGAACTGCTCGTGCGGGCCGCCGAAGAGGGCCGACTTTCAACGCGCGCCGACGCATCGCGGCATCCAGGTGATTTCGGCCGCATAGTCGACGGCATCAACAAGACACTGGAGACGATCGTCGGCCCGTTAAAGATTACCGCGCAGAACGCGACGACGCTGGCATCGTCATCCGAAGAGCTTACCGCGGTCAGCCAGCAAATGGCCGGCAATGCGGAGGAGACCGCCACACAGGCAAATGTGGTCTCGGCGGCGTCAGAGCAGGTATCGAGGAATGTTGCATCGGTGGCGTCGGCCTCCGAGGAAATGCAGGCCTCGATTCGTGAGATTTCGAAAAATGCCAACGAATCCGCTCGTGTCGCCAAAAACGCGGTCAGCGTAGCCTCTACTACCAATGAGACGGTGAAAAAGCTGGGCGAATCCAGTCAGGAAATCGGCAACGTGATCAAGGTCATTACGTCGATCGCGCAACAGACCAATTTGCTGGCACTCAACGCGACGATTGAGGCCGCTCGGGCGGGAGAAGCGGGCAAAGGCTTCGCCGTCGTGGCCAATGAGGTCAAAGAGCTCGCCAAACAGACGGCCCGGGCGACCGAAGAGATCGGGCAGAAGATCGAAGCAATTCAGGGCGACACGAAAGGAGCAGTGAAGGCCATTGAAGAGATCGGCTCAATTATTAATCAGATCAACGATATCTCAAACAGCATCGCCTCGGCCGTAGAAGAGCAGACGGTCACGACCAACGAAATCGGACGCAGTGTGTCGGAAGCAGCCAAAGGGGTCAGCGACATCGCGCGGAACATCGGCGGCGTTGCCACGGCGGCCAAAGACACAACCAGAGGCGCCGACGACACCCAGAAGGCCTCGCGTGAACTGAGCCAGATGGCGTCGCAGCTGCAGATGGCTATATCGAAGTTCTCCTTCTGAAGGCAGGCGTCAGACGATCGCGCGTCCTCACGGCGTCGCAAAACGCAGGGAACAAATGTTGACTGAACAATCGAAATGCAAATCAGAAAGAAACTCAGGTGAATGATGGCCAAAGCGCTGGTGGTGGATGATTCCCGGGCAGTTCGCATGATCCTCGCCCGAATCCTGCGGGAACTCGGCTATGAAGTATGCGAGGCGGGCAACGGGCGCGAGGCACTGGAAGTTATCGAAGCAGAAAAAGTCGCGGGGAGGAGCCAAATGAATCTGCTCCTCGCGGACTGGAATATGCCGGAAATCAACGGGCTGGACCTTTTGAAGCGGCTGAGGAAGAATCCGGAGCTCGCATCGCTCCCCGTGGTAATGGTGACGACCGAAACAGAGGTGGAACAGATGTCCGCTGCGCTGGCCGCAGGGGCCAACGAATATGTCATGAAACCTTTCACAAAAGAAATTCTGGTGGAGAAGCTTCAGCTTGCCGGCATTCACCCCTGAAAGACGCTTCGCTATGGGATTACCCGTCCGGGACCTGAATACATGCCGGCACTGATCAAAAGGTCGCTCCGGCCAGGAGAACGCATTCGTGTCATGGTGGTGGATGATTCGGTCGTGATCCGCCGGCTCGTTACGGTTGCGCTCGAAGAAGAACCTCTGATCGAAGTCGTCGGGACGGCCTCGAACGGCTCGATCGGGATGCAAAGGATTCCGCAGTACAACCCTGATGTCCTGACGCTTGACATCGAGATGCCGGAAATGAACGGGCTCGAAATGCTGCGGAGGGTGCGGAGGGAGTTTCCGAACGTACGCGTGATTATGTTCAGCACGCTCACCGAGCGCGGCGCGGCCGTGACGCTGGACGCCCTGACGCTGGGCGCCGACGACTATGTGGCCAAAGTCTCCAACGAAGGCTCGCTCGACCGCTCGATGTTGCGGCTGCGCGAGGAAATGGTCCCCAAGATCAAGCAGTTTTTCCACCTGCCCGGTCCCGGCCGAGATCGATTCCCGCACGACGCGAACGCCGAGACGCCGTGCGCGGCAAGCCCCGTCGCCCCTCATTCGCCGGCCTCATCGTCTCCCGTTTCAGCTCTTCGCGGGGCGCCAGCAGGATTAGAGGCCGTGAACCCAAGGCCAGCAGCAGGTTCGCGACCGATCAGACCCAAAGCTCTCGTGATAGGGGTCTCGACCGGAGGACCGAATGCATTGCGCGAAATTCTGCCCGAACTTCCGGCGACGTTCCCGCTGCCGGTGCTGCTGGTGCAGCACATGCCACCTTTGTTCACCCGGTTTCTGGCGGAACGGCTCGGCTCAGTTTGCCGGCTCCGGGTTGAGGAAGCAGTTGAGGGCGCGCCTGTCGAGCGCGGGAGAATCCTGATCGCGCCCGGAGATTTTCACATGAAGACAGCTTTGGTTGACGGATCCGTGCGTGTGCATCTGGATCAGTCACCACAGCAGAACTCGTGTCGGCCGGCAGTCGATGCGCTGTTCGCCTCGGTCGCGGAAGTCTATGGCGGCGAGGTTATCGCAACAATACTGACGGGAATGGGACAGGACGGGCTGCGAGGCGTGCAGATGCTGAAGGCTATGGGGGCCACGGTGCTGGCCCAGGATGAGGCATCCAGCGTGGTGTGGGGGATGCCCGGAGCGGTTGTCAACGCCGGACTCGCCGATCGTGTACTGCCGCTCGATCAAATCGTGCCGGCAATTCTCCGAATCGCGGCCGCAAACTGAAGGGAAAAGGATGCACAGCGAACTGCACAGCGCGGGAATTCAGCCCGAGAATTATCGGTTCCTTCAGGAGCAAGTGTATTCCCGGGCGGGGATTGTGCTCGAACAGGACAAACATTATCTGTTCGAAAGCCGTCTAACCCCGATCGTCAAACAACACGGGCTCGATTCGATTGACGACCTCTGCGCGCTGATTCGGGCAACGGGCGACGGAGGCGTTGGGATGCAGGTCGCCGAAGCGATGACGACCAATGAAACCTATTTTTTTCGGGACCCGGCGCACTTCGACGCTTTACGCAACACGCTTCTGCCCCGACTCAGGGAACAGCGCCGCGAGACCAGAATGCTGCGCTTCTGGTCGGCGGCCGCATCGACAGGCCAGGAGGCTTACAGCCTTGCCATGCTGCTGCTCGAAGCGGGACTGGGCGACTGGAACATACAGATTCTGGGCACTGATTTCTCTTCAAAGGTGCTGGAGCGAGCCCGCGCCGGCCGTTACCAGCAGATCGAAGTCAACCGCGGGTTGCCCACGCCGCTCCTGCTGAAATATTTTGCGCGCTCCGGGGTGGAGTGGCAACTGAGCGAGACGGTTCGCCGTATGGTCCGGTTCGAAACAATCGACCTGCGGAAGAGCATGCGCGCGCTGGGGCCGTTCGACCTCGTCTTTTGTCGCAACGTAATGATCTATTTCGACGCCGCGACGAAGAAAAATATTATGAAAGAAATCCACGGCACCATGTTTCGCGGCGGCTGGCTGCTGCTTGGCGGTGCGGAGCCGGCATTCGGGTTCGAAGATTCGTTTGACAGACAACTCGTCGGGACCGCGACCGTATACGTCGCGCGCTGAAAGGAATAATTCATGCTGATCCAGTCGAAAGCAGAGATTTTACCGGGAGAACTAACGCCGATCGTCGAGTCGGTTTTCGGGACGATGATGGGACTGGAAGTGAGCGAATGCGCGACCCCCTGGGTTCCGGCGCACGAGAGACTGACGTCGGCCGTCCATCTTTCCGGAGACTGGAACGGAGCCGTGTTAGTGGAATGCAACCCGCGCGAGGCCTGCCGCTTCGCAGGTCGTTTTCTTTCCGTCGAGACACCGCTGCACGTGGACGAAGTCGTCCGCGACGTGCTGGGCGAGATGGCAAACATGATCGGCGGAAACCTGAAATGTATTCTGACCGCCGGCATTCAACTTTCCACACCCACGGTAAGCGACGGCCCTGTCCTCCCCAGCAGCCCGCCGGCGACGAGTGGCGCAGGTGCGTCCGGCCATGCCGATGTCCTGCACTTTCCCGGCGGACGCCAGGAACGCGAAAGGATAGCGTTTCAGTGCAGCGACGGAACCTTCTGGATCACGATAGTCCGTTCGGGCGAGGTGCGCGCCGGGGATTCTCTGCCCGGCGACGGTGCCCCGACATTGGTACCCCGGCAATAGAGCGAAAAACGGAGCGATCCGCTAACATAAAAGGCGGAGGAATGGGTGAGTGGTTGAAACCGGCGGTCTTGAAAACCGTTAGAGTCGAAAGGCTCTCGGGGGTTCGAATCCCTCTTCCTCCGCCACCTCTTCCCGGCGTTTAGGCTGATGTTCCCCGCGCCGACACCGCCATTTCAGCAAGGTGATCCGCCGTAATACCTTCGTGTGAAGTGTGGGCGGCTATCACGCCGTTGCGCAGCATCAGTATTTGCGGCGAAGCGTGCGCGATCCCCGTATGCGCGGCAAGCCGCTGCGAAAGCTCATAATCTTCCCGGACCAGCACCAGATGGATGGGCACGTCCGGGTGATCCGCTACGAATTGTTTGACGTGCCGGTGCGCCGCCCAACTGACGCTGCAAGAGGGGCTATGTTTGAAAAAGACGGCGAACTCCGCGGCAAGGAGATCTTCCAAAGCTTCGCGTGAGGCAATTCGCGGGATGTCTGCAGAAGGCGCGGGTTTCGCGCCGGATAACCATCGGAGCATAATTTCAGGTTCGGAGGCTGCGGCAACGCGGCGAATCAGAGCCGCTACTTTTTGCCTGCGGGAGTCAGCAACCGGGGCGACACTTTTGCACCTTCCCGCACGGCGTCGCCGGGATTGACCGCCAACCGGTCCCCTTCGTTGATTCCGCTGATCACTTCAATGCGGTCCCCGAAGTCGCGTCCAAGATTGACGACTTTGTAGTGCACAATATTGTCCGCATCAACCACCGCGACCTGCGGTCCGTTGCCGCGAACAACCAGCGTATCGGCGGCAATCAGCAGCGGCGGTTCGGCGCGCGGCGTAGTGAAATTCACCGCGGAATACATACCGGGCAGGAGCAACCCGCCGGTGTTGGGCACCTGGACTTCGGCGAGCAGGGTGCGTGTGGCGGCATCGAGCGCGTTGGCGGTACGGGTCACGGTTGCGGTAAAGGTCTTCGACGACAGATCCGGAACAGTCAGCCGGGCGGCCATGCCGACGTGAATGGAAGTCGCATCGGCCTGCGGGACATTGACGTAAACGCGGAGCCTGTCAGTCTGCGCAATGCGAAACAGCAGCGTGCTCCCCTCGTTGACCAGCGCCCCGGTATCCACATTCCGCACGGTAATGACGCCGTCGAAGGGCGCGCGCACGCTCAACTGGCTCTGAATTTCCTGAAGCCGGGAAAGATTCGCCTCGGCCGCGCCAACATTGCTGCGGGCCGCACCCACGGCCTTCTCGAGCGCCAGCACATTGGCCTTCTGCGCCTCGTACTGCGAGGCGTACTGATCGGCGTCCTGCCGGGCCACCGCGCCACGGCTCACCAGACTGTTCCAGCGCTCCGCCGTCACGCGCGCCATGTCGGCGTTGGTCCGGCCCTGCTGCAGATTGGCTGTGGCCTGCTCCAAAGAAGATGCAGCCTGATCCACGACGGCCTTCGCCTGCCGAACCTGCGGCTCCAGCTCCGGCGCCACAATTTCAGCCACCACCTGGCCTTCCTTCACGCGGTCGCCGATATCGACGTAGCGCTTCTGCACGTAGCCGCTGGCCCGGGCAAGGATGGGCGCCTCGGTCACCGCCTGAATGTTCCCGGTGAGCACCAATTCGCTCTTGCCGGTCGCCCGGCCTACCGTCGAAACATTGACAACGGGAAGTTCCGCCGCTTCGTCCCTGACGCCCTTTGCCAGCGCCGTCTGCCGCTGCGTCAGCGGCACGTAGCCGGCATAAAAAGCGACAGCAAAAACGGCAATAACCAGGAAGCCGAGAACAGCCAGCGTCAGGCCGGAAGGACGCCGGCGCGAGCCATGGCCGTGCAGTCCGTGCCCGGGACTTCCGTGCCGGTCAGCAAGACGCTTTTTGAGTTCTTCGATCTCCGCCCGAAGCCTTTCTTCGGTTTCGGAGAGAGATGCATGTTTCATTTCTGGCATCTGCCTGGATTCTGCTGCTGATTCTATTAGAACTTATGCCGTCAGATAGGAAGTAATGTCTTCCCGTTCTTCTTCTTCCAGTTTACGGTCGTAATCAACCGGCGGCTTCTTTCGCATCACGCTGTAGACAATCGGCACGATGAAGAGCGTCGTGACCGTCGCCAGCAACAGGCCTCCTATGACCGCGCGGCCAAGGGGCGCATTCTGCTCGCCACCCTCGCCGAGACCGAGTGCCATAGGCAGCATACCGATGATCATGGCCGCCGCGGTCATAATTACCGGGCGGATGCGCGTATGGCCGGCCGAAAGCGCGGCGGCGCGTTCATCCATTCCTTCCAGACGCTGGTCGTTGGCGAAAGTGACCATCAGAATACTGTTGGCCGTGGCCACGCCGATGCACATAATAGAACCCATCAGCGAGGGCACGCTGAAGGTGGTCTGGGTGACGAACAGCATCCAGAGAATGCCGGAGAGAGCGCCGGGCAGCGCCATCAGAATGATGAACGGATCGAGCCACGACTGGAAGTTCAGCGCCATCAGGAAGTAGACCAGGATGATCGCGAAAACAATGCCGATTCCGAGCCGCGTAAACGACGAATCCATGGTTTCGGCCTGACCGCGAAGACCGAGCGACATGCCGCGTGGCAATTTTTGCTTCTCCAGATCAGCCAGGATGGCGCGCACGCCTTTGGAAACGCTGCCAAGATCCTGTCGGTCGAGGTTGGCGTAAACATCGAAAACCGGAAGAATGTTGTAGTGGTTGACGATCTGCGGCGCCACGTCGCGGAACGTAGTGGCGAGGTTGGAAAGATGCTGCGAAGCATCCGTTCCGGCGCCCGGATTCCCATAGGCGATCGAACCCTGATTCGCAGCAGGGCGGGTATTGCCGAGAGGTGCCGTCTCAATGTTGGAACTGGCGGGGCTATCGGAATTAAATGCCCCGACAGGAGAGATCGGCGTACTCATCAGAGCATCAAGCGAATCGATTTTGCGCTGGGGAGTCTGCACTGTCACGCTGTACTGAACGCTGTTTTCCCAGTTCATCCAGAACGCGGGAGCGACCTGTGATGTGCCGCTCAGGGAAATCAAAAGGCTGTTGGCGACATCGCGCTGCGTCAGCCCCATCTGGCTGGCCTTCCGGCGGTCGACTTCGAGACGAATTTCCGGATAATCCACGACCTGATGGACATGAACGTCCACGGCTCCGGGAATGCGGGCGATCCGGTCGCGAATCTTCTGCGCCATGGCGTAGCCCGCGTTGGCGTCGCGCGTCGTGACCTGTACATCAATCGGGGCAGGCAGTCCGAAATTGAGAATCTGATTCGTGATATTGGCGGACTGAAAAAAGAAAAAGCATTCCGGGAAGGCCTCATTCAGGCGCTTGCGGATGCGCTCGGTGTACTCGTCGGAGGACAGATGGCGGCCAGGCTTCAGGGAAATCAGAATTTCACCGTCACCGGTACCGAGAGTCGGGCTGTCACTGAAAGTCAGATTGACGCCGCCGGGCGGGACGCCGATGTTGTCCAGCATGTCGCCCAGCTCGCTCGGCGGAATGATTTTGCGAATCTCATCTTCAAAGCGACCGAAATAGACCTCCGCCTCTTCGATGCGGGTTCCAGCCGGGGTTCGCGCATGGAGGCGGAGCTGGCCGGAATCGACGCTCGGGAAGAAGTCGCTGCCAATCAAACGGATCAGGCCGAGCGAACCGACGGTGAAGACGAAGAAACATCCGAGGACCAGCTTGCGGTGATCGAGCGCCCAGTCCAGCAGGGACGCATAGAAATCCCGCAGGCGCTCGAAGCGGCGGTTAAAGGCGTGGTGGAGCGTCCAGAAGATACCGGTACCACCCTCGGCCTCCCCGTGCTCTCCCATGACGTAAAGCTTCATTTCCGGGCGCAGCATGAAGTGCACCATGTTCGGCACGAGCGTGCGGGAGAGAAAGTACGACGCCAGCATGGCGTAAACCACGGCCATGGCGAGCGGCGTAAAGAGGAAGCGGGCAGCCCCGGTCAGCATCAGCACCGGCACAAAGACAATGCAGATGCAGAGCGTGGAAACGAAGGATGGCGCGGCAATCTGCTGCGCGCCGTCGAGCACCGCTCGGACCAGCGGTTTCTTCATCGCCATGTTGCGGTGGGTATTTTCCAGTTCGACGGTCGCATCGTCCACCAGAATGCCAACGGCAAGCGCCAGACCGCCGAGCGTCATGACGTTGATGGTCTGTCCGGTGAGGCTGAGCACGATGAGCGACGTCAGGATCGAGAGCGGAATCGAAACACAGACGATGATCGTGGAGCGCCAGCTGCCGAGGAAGAGCAGAATCATCATGCCGGTGAGAGTTGCGGCGATGAGCGCTTCCCGCAGGACGCCGTTGATCGAGGCGCGGACGAAGAGAGACTGGTCGTTGAGAACACTGACCTTGAGTTCCGGAGGCAATTGTTCCATGGCCTTCGGCAGCATTTTCAGCACGCCGCTGACGACATCGAGAGTAGAGGCTCCGCCAGCCCTCAATATGTTGAGCAGCGCGCCGCGTTTGCCGTTGACGCGCACCATCGTGGTCTGAACGGCGCCGCCGTCGCGCACCTGGGCGACATCTTTTATATAAACCTGGACGCCGCTGGAGACCTTGACGGGCAGGAAGTTCAGGTCCTGCAGGACCCGCGGGCTGGAGTTGATGCGGATTTGGTAATCGCGGTCGCCGAACTTGGCGTTGCCGGCCGGAAGGATGAGATTCTGCGCGCCGAGCGCGCTCGAGACGTCGCTGGCGGATATTTGTTTGGCGTACATCGCCGCCGGATCGAGGTCGACGAAAATATTGCGATACTTGCCGCCATAGATGCTGGGAACCGCCGTCCCCTGCACGGTGGAAAGTTGGGTGCGCAGAAAGTTGTTCCCGGCATCGGAGATTTCCTGCTCCGACATGGTGTCGCTGGCGAGGCCGAGCGAGAGAACGGGAACGGTGGAAGCATCGTATTTGATGATCCACGGCGGATACATTCCGGGGGGGAATCCCTTGAGAGAGGCCTGCGCGTTGGCGACCACCTGCCCCTGCGCAAGCTCCACGTTGGCCTTGGGGTGAAGGAAGAGCTTAATGATGGCGACGCCGTTGTACGACTGCGACTCCATGTGCTCGATGTCGTTGACGGTGCCTGTCAGGGTTCGCTCGAAACCCGCAACGACGCGACTGGCCATCTCTTCGGGCGTCAGGCCGGTGTACTGGAAAATCACGCTGAGGACGGGAATATCGATGACCGGGAAGATATCGACCGCCATCGTGGCGATCGCCGTCCCGCCGAGCAGAACGATCAGCAACGCCATGATGACAAAGGTGTAAGGGCGCCGCAGCGCCAGTCGGACAATCCACATACTGTCTGCTCTGTCTGTAAAAAATTCCCCGCCGCATCGGGGCTGTCGCGATCTTCGAGGTTCGCCAGTATTGTACCGTGCGATGCAGGGAAAGAGTGACGCCGGGGCTTCTCAATCTCCCCGAATACAGGGCGGCTGACGCGTAACGAAGGTTACTGGCCGCAAAGCGGGATGGGGAAGGAAGCCGGTCGCTGTAAATTATGGGCGATTTCTTACATCCGGCGGCAAAGCACTGCAAGAGTGGCTTGCGAGTACCTCAAAATGCTTTAATACCGAACGGAGGAAAAAGACATGAGCAGCCAGGCAGCCCCGCCGAAGGCCCCGATGGAGCACGGAGCCGTGACACCCGAGAGAATCATGCAGTTTGCGTGGGGATATGCTCCGCCACTGATTATTGAAGCAGCCGTGCGCAACGGCGTTTTTGACGCCCTTGAAGACCGACCGAAGACAGCGGCGGAAGTGAGCGCAGCAACGGGGGCGTCTGAGCGCGGGCTGACCATGATCATGAACGCGCTGATCGGACTGGAACTTTTGCTCCGAAACGACGAGGGCCGTTACTCGCTTACACCGGAGAGCGCGGCATTCCTCGTGAGTTCGAAGCCTTCGTTTTTGGGAGGTTTCTACCGGCACATTAGCAGCCACCTGATCCCGGGATGGCTTCATCTGGAGGAAGTGGTGCGCAGCGGGAAGCCGGCGCTGCGCGTGGACGACAAAAGCGACGGTGCCGGATTCTTCGAACAGATGGTGGCCGATATATTTCCGATGAGTTTCGGCCCGGCGAAGATCGCCGCCGAAGCGTTGGAGGTAACGTCTGTTGCCGCTGGCATGGGTGGTCGTCCCTACCGGGTGCTCGATATCGGCGCCGGTTCCGGAGCCTGGGGAATCGCGTTCGCCCAGGCTTCTCCACACGTGGCGATCACCGCCGTCGACTGGGACAACGTGCTGCAGATCACGCAAAAGATTGCTGCGAAATTCGGACTTGGTGACCGCCTCAGCTGCATTCCGGGCAACCTGCGGACAGTGGAGTTCGGGACCGGTTATCAGGCGGCTACGATCGGTCACATTCTGCACAGCGAAGGTGCAGAGCGCAGCCGGCAGTTGCTTGAGCGAGTATTCGCTGCACTGGCACCCGGCGGATCGGTGGTCATCGGCGAATTTCTGGTCAATCCCGACCGTCGCGGGCCGCTCAGCGGTTTGATCTTCGGCGTCAATATGCTCGTCAACACGACCGATGGCGACACCTGGAGCTTCGAAGAAATCGCCGACTGGCTGCGAGCTTGCGGCTACGTGAACGCGCGAACGGTGGATTGCCGTTCGCATTCACCCCTGATCCTGGCGTATAAGCCGAAGTAGGGTAGCATTGGGGCGGCGGATCCCGTGATGGCCCGCCGCCCCTTTCCCGCGATCAGGATAAAGCCGCGATCTTTTTGGAAAGTTCGTTCGCTTTCGCCTGGTCCATGATCAGGCCGGCACCGATGCCGACCCATTTGGACAATTCGGCCAACTGGGCAGTCATCAGAACGGCCGGTTCGATCTTGAGGCGCGTTTTGCACTGGCGGTCCAGGAAGCTTTCGGTCGCCGGCCCGAGGTAGGGCTTGCTGACGGCCACGGCTTTATCGTACAAAGTCAAGCAGCACCTCCGCGGCCACTCAGGGCCTCTTCTTCGACCAGTTGCGCCTCCATGCGGAAGAACTTCACCGCCGTCAGCATGCGGGAGAAGGAGTCAGACAGATCACCGATCTCGTCATCTGAGTATCGTTTCACGTCGATCTGCAGATTGCCCATGCTGACGTTTTCGGCGACATCCTTGAGATGTTCGACCGGCCGCAGGATGGCGCGCAGAAGCGTCACGCTCATGCCGATCCCGACAAGCAGACCGAGAAGGGAAATTCCGAGCGATAACTGCTCAGCCCGCTGGCTGGTTCGGGCGATGTCAGCCTCGGATGTCTCGCTGGCATCGCGCCCGGCGACCTCGCCGTCTTCGGCGTTGTCGTGCAGGTTGTCGGCTGCCGCTTCGTATTTTTCAACCGATGCCTGCCGGACTGACGGGTTCGTCCCAGCCTCGGCTGCCCGAACTGTTTCCGCGAGTGCCTGTTTATACAAGGCGAGACTGTCGGCAATTTTGGAAAATCTGGCTCGCTTCTCTGAGTCGGGAGCGATGCTGACAGCCTTTGCTGTCAGCGTCTCGATCTCGTGTATCTCGAAATCGGCTTCCTCCAGATAAGTCGACCGGGCCTTCTCCACGCCCAGAGTGGCCGAGTCTGCAAGAAAGCTGCGGACCCGCCGCTGGGCCTCCAGATTGTGGACCTGAATTTCGATCGCGATGGAATTTAGCCGTCCGCCCACCGTGGTGGCCTGATGGGCATCCCGCTTCATGGCGAACAGCGAATAGGTGCCGATCCCCGCGATCGCGGACATCAATACCAGCAGACAAGTGTAACCAAGAATCAGTTTCTTTCGGATGGTCAGTTTCATTTCGTTCTCCAGGAATGCGTCGTCCGTTTTACGGCAGCGGATAGCCCGGCTCACCGGGACGCTTTCCGTTTATGGTGAGGACTTTGACCGCGCCCTCCAGCGCGGCCACCGACCCAGCCTCCACGACCGATATCGAACCAGCGAAGCCTGCCACGGCACGTAATGCGTTCGGCGAGGAGTCGACAGCCCGGGCGTGCAACGGTTCGTCACCGCGGAACTCGGCGCTGAGAAGGTACTTACGGTATTCCGGCAGAGACATGCGGACGACGCTGCTAAGCAGACACTTAAAGATGGTGCCTTCCTGATCCGTGCTGACCAGCGTGACCTTGGTCTTGTCCGGCCAGGTGTGTACGTCGCCGAGCACCAGCTTGCGGAGTTGGGCCATGGAAAGCCCATCGGTCGGATTGTTCTTCGGTACGACCACGGCCAGACCACCGGGAACGCACTGCGCGTGCAAACCCGCGCAGGCAACGAGAGTGAGGAGTAACGGGCGAAGGTTGTTCATTGTCATTTTTCTCCTGCTCTCAGAATGTGAAGCCCAGGCTGGCGTCGAGCCCGTTGGCGGGAACGGTATTCCCGATCAGGCCGTATACGCGGTTGTATTGCAGCTTCAGCGCGGCATAGTCGGTGACGTTGTAACGGACACCGAACGACGGTCCCTCATAACGGCCCGCGAATACGTTGACGGGATCTCCGACCGGTGCATTAACGTACTGGAATCGGAAATACGGCACGTACGATCCGATTTTGTGCGAGATCTGTGTGTACATCATCGGTGTGTTATAGGTTCTTCCGTTGAATCCGGAGCGATTCTGCAGCCACACTCCCTCATTGAGAAATTCCAGGCCCGATTTGAAGTAAACCGCGTAGATGCTGCCGATCTTTTGGTCAACAGCTTTCAAGCCATCCGGATACAATCTGTCGAAGTAGTAGGAACCACCGGCCTGAAGACCTTCCAGCCACTCCGGCTTGATGTACACCGCGAAATTCGCAGCCTTGCGGTTCCGGTCCGAAAGGAAGTTCTGGACGGGTTCGGCGGCATTGGGGCTACCCGCCCTTCCGTTGCCTACTTCCGCGACCCAGTGAAGCGCCAGACGTCCGGTACCCGGCACGAGTCCCGTTGCTGTGATACCCACATTGTGGACCGGCAGGAGCCCGCCGCTGTCTTCAAAAATGTACATAAACGGACGGCCGGTTGCGGTCCCAAACCACGTTCCGTGATGGTAGGCCGTGTTGTAGTAGCCGATGGCCGAGTGGAACCGTCCCGCACTGATTTCGAAATAAGGATTGGCCTTGTAGCTCAACTGGTAGCGCTCGAGGTCGACGCCGAATAAATTGGTGTGATCCGAACCAACGACCAGTTCCGCAACGAAGGAAAAGTGGTCTGAAAGTTTGGACGACATGAATAAATCGAATTCGCCGCCCTGGAAGGTATCGTGAGCCGGTGCACCGAGGGGAAACACGAGCGGATTCGCTACCGATCCCATGCCGTAATCGAAGTCAAAGAAGCCGCGGAACTTCAAAGCCGGGCCGCCGCCGGGGAGACTCAGCATATGGTCGTGCGGGTCAGGCGCGGGGTCCGAGGTCACGCTGGCGCCCGTGGCGACAGGGCCCGCGCTGACCGTTGCCGGCGTCTCCGCAACCGGCGCAGCGGCGCTTTCCGCCGCCACCGGCATCGCCATCACGGCTCGCCGAATGAGTCCGGACGCTCCATTTGTCCTGTCCGAGGCATTCATCGCATGGATGCCCTCCGGGGACGGCGCGGCGGCAGAGCCGGCCGACTGCAGCACCAATCTCTGCTCCAACTCCTGAATTCGGGCATCGTGAGCGGCAAGCTCACGGAGAAGCGCATCCACTGTTGCCTGGGTAATCGGCGTTGCCTGGGTAAACGGAGCTGCCTGCTTGACCGGAACGGAACCTGCCGGCCCGTCCTGCGCGAGTGCGGGGAGTCCGCTTACCAGCACGCCAAGCAGCAGGGCAGCAGGCAGGAGTGTGGTTTGGAACCGGGGAATTCGCGTCGGCGCTGCGATATCCGGGACTGCATGGCTTTTAGTTCCTGTGCCCGGGGTTCCTGCGCCCGGGGTTCCTGCGCCCGGGGTTCCTGCGCCCGGGGTTCCTGCGCCTGAGGTTCCTGCGCCTGTAAACGTGGCGCTCCTGTGCGGACCTCCCGTCCCGCTCGCCGGCGAGAGGTGTCCGGTGTCCATACGATGATCGGTCTGACCGATAGTCAACATGGTGATTCAATCGGCAGATCGCGCACGAACTTTAGAGCTTTTGCCCAGCTTTCCGCAAGCAACGCGGCCGCCCACGGCAAGTCACTGATAATTCGCGCGTTACAGCCCGGATGCCTCCCGTCGACTGGTCGAATGCTCAACAGTTCGCCCTCACCGCGACGAATTTCCGCCGCGCTCCCTGCAACAAACCGGCTGTCGGCTGAATCTGAGCTACTATAAAGACTTAACGAGGTTTTCGATTGCGTTTCCGTTCCTGCCTTCGCCTTTTTACCCATCTCCAGATGCTGCCCATCCTCGAAAGCGGGGAAGAGACCACGCTCGTCGGCGGGCAGGCCGTGATGGAGGGCGTCATGATGCGCGCTCCGCACAGCTACTGCGTGGCCGTGCGTAAGCCCTCGGGCGAGATCGTCACCGAAGAACTTCCGATCGCGCGGATGTCGGAGAAATACCCCTGGCTGAAATACCCGGTACTCCGCGGACTGGGCACCTTGGTGCAGGCGATGCAACTCGGGGTGCGGGCGCTCAAGTTTTCCGCCACCGCCGCGCTCGACGACGGCAAGGAAGCCACCGAAGGCCAGAAGCCGACTGAGATTCCGGCGTGGATGATGACCGTCCAGGTCGTCTTCTCTGTGCTTTTCTTCCTGGTCCTCTATAAGCTGGTGCCGCTGAAGCTGACCGAATACGCCAGCCACCGGTTCCCGGCCATTCAGGGTCAGATCCTTTTCAATGCGGTGGACGGTCTCATCCGCCTCGTCATCTTTGTCGGCTTCCTGCTGGCGCTCTCCATGACCAAGGACATCCGGCGCGTTTTCGAATACCACGGCGCCGAGCACAAGGTGGTGTTCAACTTCGAATCCGGCCAGGCTGTGAATGTGGAGAATGCGCAGAAGTTCGTGACCTTCCATCCGCGCTGCGGTACCAGCTTCATGTTCGTGATCATGCTGATTTCGATGTTCTGCTACATGCTGATTCCGGCTCCCACGTTTGCCGCGAAGCTGGCCGAACGCGTCATTCTGTTGCCGATCATAACGGGGCTGAGCTACGAACTGATCCGCTTTGCCGCCAAACAGCGCGGGTCGTTCCTCGCGCTGCTCACCGCGCCCGGCCTCTGGACGCAGCGCATCACGACCAAAGCGCCCTCCGACGAACAGGCCGCCGTGGCCATTCACGCACTCAACGGCGCCATGGCGCTCGAAGCCAAACAGGGCGGCGAGCTCGTCATCGCCTAACGACAGATTACAGATACCGGCCATGCAGTATACCCAGAAGCTCGACCAGATCGAGCAGCACTTTGAAGAGCTGAACGCGCAGATGGCCGACCCGGCCGTGATCTCGGACGGAGAACAGTACCGCAAGATCTCCAAGCAGCACAGCGACCTTTCCGAAATCGTCGCCAAGTACCGCGAATGCCGCCAGGCGACGCGTGAACTGGCCGAAGCCAAAGCCATGCTCGGCGAATCGGATCCGGACATGCGTGAGCTGGCGGAGCTGGAAGTGGCGCGGCTGGAGCCGGCGCTGGCGCAGATCGAAGATGAACTGAAGGTTCTGCTGCTGCCGAAGGATCCGCTCGACGAAAAGGACGTGGTGCTCGAAATCCGCGCGGGCACGGGCGGCGACGAAGCGAGTCTGTTCGCCGCGGAAGTGTTCCGCATGTACACGCGCTACGCCGAATCGCAGCACTGGAAGGTGGAAGTCACGTCCGTGAGTGAGTCGGCCGTCGGCGGGCTGAAGGAAGTTCTCGCGCTGATCAGCGGCACCAGGGTCTACAGCAAGATGCGCTACGAAAGCGGCGTGCATCGCGTGCAGCGGGTGCCGGCGACCGAGCAGCAGGGGCGCGTCCACACTTCGGCCATCACGGTTGCGGTGCTGCCGGAAGCGGACGACGTGGAGATCAAGATCGAGGAGAAGGATCTTCGCATCGATACGTTCTGCTCGTCGGGGCCGGGCGGGCAGTCGGTGAACACCACGTATTCGGCGGTGCGGATCACGCATCTTCCGACGGGGCTTGTGGTCTCCTGTCAGGATGAAAAGTCGCAGATCAAGAACCGCGCGAAGGGCATGCGCGTGCTGCGTTCGCGGCTCTACGAACTGGAACTGGAAAAGCAGCAGCAGGCCATCGGCGCCGAGCGCAAGAACATGGTCGGCACCGGCGACCGCAGCGAAAAGGTCCGGACGTACAACTTCCCGCAGAACCGTTTGACCGATCACCGGATCGGGCTCACGCTGCACCAGCTGGATCTGATCATGGAAGGCCGTCTGGATGCCGTGATCGAGGCGCTGACGTCGCATTATCAGGCCGAGAAGCTGCAGAGGGAAAGCGCCGCGGCGTAAGCTACGGGCGAGTGCCGGGTGACGATCCGCACCGCATTGTCGCAGGGTGCCGCGCTGCTCGAACAGGGCGGCGTCGACAGTCCCAAATTCACGGCTGAACTGCTGCTCGCCTGCGCGCTGCGCTGCGAACGAGTCTACTTCTTCGCGCATCCCGAGCAGGAACTGCGCGAAGGTGAGCAGCTGCACTACGGGCGCTATTTGCATGAGCGGCTGCAGGGCAGACCGGCGCAGCACATCACACGGCGACAGGAGTTCTACGGGCGCGAATTCCGCGTGGGGCCGGAGGTGCTGATTCCGCGGCCGGAGACGGAACTTCTGGTTGAGACGGTGCTGAAACTGCGGCCCGGGGCGCGCATCATCGTGGATGCAGGCACGGGGTCGGGTGCCATCGCCGTCACGCTCGCACTGGAGTCGAAGGCGCATGTCATGGCCGTCGACTTCTCGCGCGCGGCGCTTGGCGTGGCGGCGGCGAATGCGTACCGGCTGGACGCGCGGGTCGGGTTCATGCAGTCCGACTGGCTCGCGGCGATCGCCAGTGAGAGCGTGGACGTGGTGGTGTCGAACCCGCCTTACATCGCTGAAACCGACCGCGCGACGCTGCAGCCCGAAGTGCGCGACCACGAGCCGGCAATGGCGCTGTTCGCGGGCGCCGACGGGCTCGACGCATACAGGAAGCTGATCCCGGAAGCGTGGCGCGTGCTGCGGCCCGGCGGGCTGCTCGCGCTGGAGTTGGGGTTCGGCCAGGCGGAGGCTGTGGCGGCGCTGGTGAGCAATTTCACCGAACGGCAGATCCTCGCCGATCTCGCCTCGATCGAGCGCGTCCTCGTGTGTCAAAAGCCGGCGGATTGCGCTCCACCCGAATTGCGACTACCTTAAACGCATGGCCGAAATGGACGCGCTCGACCTGAAAGCGCCGCTCTTTGTCGACGACGAAGGGGACGCGGAAACACTTGCAGCCATCGACCAGGGTATCCGCGACGCCGAGGCTGGCCGCGTGGTGCCGATCGAAGAAGTCAGAACGCTTCCGCCCTCGTGGACTACCGCCTCCTCCTCACGCGACAAGCGTTAGACGATCTGGCCGGGATCGTCGCCACACATTTCCGAAGATGACGAAGAGGCTGCCGCCCGGTTTGGCAGGGCGCTGCTCGATCACGTCGATTTACCGGGCCGATTCCCCAAAATGGGCAGTACGATTCGGAAGCGGTCTCACGTCAGGAAACTGGTGCACAGTCCGATTCTGGTGTACTACCTGATCCGGGAGGACACACAAATCGTTGAGGTACTCCACTTCCGCGATGCGTCGCGCGGGCCCGTTCGGTTCTGACTGGCTTTTTGCGGCCTGGCATGGCTGCCCATGCGGCAACCGGATATCGGTCACGTGGCGTTACGTTACCCTGCGATCGTTTCCGCACTAAGCCTCCCGTGAAACCGTATTTCTCCAACTCCGCGCTTTCGCGCGCATGCGGAAAGTAGCGGTACAAGTCGCCGCGCTCCCGGCTTATGCCGAATCGCGTTCATGCTGTCGATACTAACCGGGCCTCGCGGCCCAACGCCCGCAGCGGCGCGATAATCAAGCGTGACCCGCACGGTCTTCCATGTCGATATGGACGCGTTCTTCGTCTCCGTGGAAGAGCTCTACGACCCTGCGCTGAAGGGCAAGGCCGTGGTGGTTGGCGGGAAGGCGAATGAGCGCGGCGTGGTTTCGGCGGCATCTTACGAAGCGCGCAAGTTCGGCGTACATTCGGCGCTGCCGCTGCGCACGGCGTACAAGCTCTGCCCGCACGCCATCTTCATAGAAGGCCATCCGGAGCGGTACCGCGAATACTCGGGGCGCGTGTATGAGATCTTCCGCCAGTTCACGCCGGCGGTGGAGATGGCGTCGGTAGACGAGGCCTATCTCGATATGACCGGCACCGAACGGCTGCACGGGCCGCCGCTGCGGGCCGCGCATCTGCTGCACGAAGCGGTGAAGGCGCAGACGCAGCTGAACTGTTCGATCGGCATCGCGACGTCGCGGCTGGTGGCGAAGATCGCGTCGGATCAGGCGAAGCCGAACGGCATTCTGCGCGTGCTGCCGGGCGTGGAGGCGCGGTTTCTGGCGCCGCTCGAAGTTCGCAAAGTGCCGGGCGTCGGGAAGGTGACGGAGAAGAATCTGCATGAGATCGGCATCCGGCGGATTGGCGATCTGGCGGGGCTCGATGAACGGGTTCTCGAAGCGCGCTTCGGCAAGTGGGGCGTGGCGCTGGCGGGCAAGGCGCAGGGGCTCGATGCCGGCGCCTGGTTCGATGGCGAGATCGGCGAGCGGGGCGATCCGAAATCGATCAGCCATGAGCACACCTATGACGAAGACACCAAAGACGCGGCGCGCATAGAGACGACGCTGGCGCATCTGGCGGAGAAGGTGGGCCGGCGGCTGCGCGAGCACGGGCTGAGCGCGCGAACGGTGCAGCTGAAGCTGCGCTACACGGATTTTTCGACAATCACGCGCGCGCATACGATGGCCTCGCCGACGCAGCTGGATATCGATCTGATCGAGGAATCGCGCGCGCTGCTGCGTGCCAACTGGGACACGCGGCGGACCGTGCGGCTGATCGGCATGCAGGCCAGCGGCTTCGACGACGCGAAGGAACAGATGGGTTTGCTGGAAGATGGCCGGACCGAGCGCTGGCGCAAGGCGCTTTCGGCGGCGGACAAGCTGCGCGACCGGTTCGGCGAAGGCGCGGTGGCGCTGGGTTCGGGCATGGGCGGGCACTACCGCGAGCGGGTGCAGGAGAATCCGGCGGCGTTACCAGGTAAAGAGCCAGGTAAAGAACCGGGCAAGCCCGGCGGGTGATCGGGCAGGCTGCTGTTAACATGAAATTACTCTCTTGAAAGTCGGATTCATCAGCCTCGGCTGCCCCAAAAATCTCGTCGACAGCGAAGTCATGATGGGGCAACTGGCCGCGCGCGGCCACCAGCTCACGGTTCAGCCCGATGAGGCGGACGTGCTTGTCGTCAACACGTGCAGTTTTATTGACCCGGCGAAGAAGGAATCGGTGGATACGATTCTGGAGATGGCCGAGTACAAGAAGACCGGGCGGGCGAAGCGGCTGGTAGTGGCCGGGTGCCTGGTGGAGCGGTATCGCGGCGACATTGAGAAGGACATGCCCGAGGTCGATGCGCTGATCGGGACGAATGAGATTGAGAAGATCGTGGCGGTGTGCGAGGGCATTGAGCCCGAAGCCGCGCCGCCGGGCGATCTGTACCTTTATTCCGATTCGACGCCGCGCGTGCTGGCGACGCCGCGGCACTTCGCGTACATCAAGATTGCCGAAGGGTGCGATCATCCGTGCACGTTCTGCGTGATTCCGCAGTATCGCGGCAAGTTTCGCAGCCGGCGGTTTGAGTCGGTGGTCTCGGAAGCGACGCGGCTGTTTTCGCAGGGCGTGCGCGAGATCAATCTGATCGGCCAGGATACGACGTGTTACGGCGAAGACTTCGGGCTGAAGGACGGGCTGGCAACGCTGCTGGCGCGGCTGGCGCAGATTGAAACGCCGCACCAGAAGTGGGTGCGTTTCCTTTATGCGTATCCGAACCGGGTGACGCAGAAGCTGCTGGATACGCTGGCCGAGCACGCGTCGCTGGTGAAGTATATCGACATGCCGCTGCAGCATGCCAGCGCGCCGGTGCTGAAGCGCATGAAGCGCGGTGCGTCGGGCGATATTTTCCTGAAGCTGATTGAGCGCATCCGGAAGACGATTCCGGGAGTGGCGATCCGCAGCAGCTTCATCGCGGGATTTCCGGGCGAGACGGAAGAAGATTTTGAAACGCTGTGCCAGTTTGTGGAAGCGGCGAAGCTGGACCGGCTGGGCGTGTTTTCGTACTCCGACGAAGATTCGAGCGGGAGCTTTGCGCTGGACGGCAAGGTGAACGGGCGCACGATTGCGAGCCGCAAGCGGAAGCTGATGGCGATCCAGCGGAAGATTTCGAAGAAACGCAATAAGGGCATGATCGGCCAGGAGCTGCCGGTGCTGGTGGAGGGCCTTTCGCCCGATACGGACCTGCTTTGGAACGCCCGGCTTTCCACGCAGGCGCCGGAGATCGATGGCGTGGTGATGATCAACGACTTCGAAGGCGCTGAACCGGCGCCGGGCCAGATGCGGCTGCTGCGGATCACCGAGGCGCACGACTACGACCTGATCGGCACGCTGCTGGCGCCGACGGAGCCGGACGTGGTGTTGAAGGCCGCGCCCGGGCAGGCGATGGCGGCGAGCCTGATCAATATTTCGCCGGTGATGCCGAACCAGATCCCGGTCCGGTAATTCGTTCGGGGTAATTCGCAATGAAGTGTCCGATCTGTGGTAAATCCGTGAATCTGAGCGACCCGGAGTCGCCGTTTTGCAGTAATCGTTGCCGGGAGGTGGACCTCGGCAACTGGGCGATGGAGAAGTACGTCATTTCGACGCCGGCGTATCCGCAAGCGGACCGTCCGGGCGCGGGTGACGACGAAGAGTAAACGAAAAAACGAACCCACCTCTTTTTTTGACCGCGCCGGTTTGATCGCGCAGATTTGATCGCGCAGATTTGATCGCGCAGGACGGGCGGCCTTTGCGTTCCCGGGACTACGCCGGCGGCAATTCGAAAAAACGAACCCAACCTGGGGCCGAATGGACGCTTCAAGTCGCGGGCTTGAACCCAAACTGATACTTTGATCCGCAAGGAATACCCGACATGGAGTATAAGTTCGCGGTCCGACGTCGATCGTGTAACTCATTTTGTTGCAACACATAGTGCCTGTGACTCCGAAAACGAGGCGCAGTTTCCGGCTGAGGAACGGACGGCGAGAGGCAGCCTGATCCACGGAAACAGGGCCCTGGCCGCAGGAGGACGGGGAGTTCAGGGCGCGATCTTCCGCCTTTCATGATAGACTTCATGACAGCTAGAAAGATGCCGATCAGTATCAAGAACGACGTGACCGAGCAGCTTGCGCGCAAGCTGGCCGCACTCACTGGCGAGACACTGACAGACGCCATCCGCGGCGCAGTTGCGGAAAAATATGAAAGGCTCCGCCAGGCCCGATCCGGCCGGTCTCTGGCAGATGACCTCAACGAGATCGCCTTGCGCTCGGCGAAGCGTCCTGACGTCTCCCGCCTCACAGACGACGAAATTTTGGGCTACGACGAACGGGGAATCCCGTCGCGATGACAATTGACAGTTCGGCGGTCATCGCAATCCTGCGGGACGAACCGGAGCGGGGCGTTTTTGTCACGCTGATCGAGAAAGATCCGCGGCGGCTGATTTCAGCGGCGTCCGTTCTGGAAGCAGCGATGGTATTGGAAGGCCGATCGGGCGAGGACAAGGGTTTCGATCTCGATCTGTTCCTGCAGCGTGCGGCTGTCGAGGTCGTCGCTTTCGACGACGAGCAACTCGACTGGGCACGTAAGGCATTCCGCAGATTTGGCAAGGGAAGACATCCGGCCGGCCTGAACTTCGGCGATTGCGCTGCTTATGCGCTGGCGCAATGGTCCGGTGAGCCGCTGCTTTTCAAAGGGACTGACTTTGCCGCAACCGACGTGCCCCGGGTGAAGTATGAAAACTAAATCCGCCTGGCAGATTGCGACGTGGTTCGGCTGCGGCTATGCGCCGAAAGCACCGGGGACGATGGGGGCGCTGGGGGCGATTGCGGTGGCGATTCCGTTGTGGAAGCTGGCGGGGTTCGGGAACTGGCAGTTCGGCGTGCTGTCGGTGGTGGCGCTGTGGCCGGGAATCTGGGCGTCCGGGGTGGTGGCGCGGGAGTGCGGGCTGAAGGATCCGCAGCTGGTGGTGGTGGATGAAGTCCTCGGCACGTGGCTGACGCTGGCCGGGGCCACGCATATCAACTGGCTGTCGCTCGCGCTGGGGTTCGGGCTGTTCCGATTGTTCGATATCTGGAAACCCTTCCCGGTGCGGCAAACAGAGAAGTTACCGGGCGGGGCGGGGATTGTGCTGGACGATATGGTGGCAGGCGTCTACGGCGCGCTTGTCTTATTCGCGGCAGGGTGGTTCAATTTTTATTAGGGACGCAGTTCACAAGCGCCGCGCCTCCTGCAAAGCACACCATGTCTTCCAGTCCAAATATCGATCCTAAACCTTTCATTTCGCAGGTTCAGCCTGTTGCCGCCATCACGGGCGGCGAGCTACTGATTCGTGGCACCAGTCTGACGGCCGGGGAAAAGCCGCAGGTGACAATTGGCGATATCGATGCGCCGGTGCTGATCGGCTCCAGTTCACTGGTGATCGTGAAAGTTCCCGAGGGCGCGTCGGCGGGCGAACTGATCGTGGGCAACGGCAAGGACGTGAGCGCGATCTGGAACTGCGACATCGGGATTCAGGTGGCGGAGAATCTGCATCCGGTGACCAGCCCGGCGGTGGATGCGCTGGGCAACATTTACACGACGTTCAGCGGTTCGCGCGGGCAGAAGGTGCCGGTGGCCGTCTACAAGATCGACCTGAATTACCGGATGACGCCGTTCATCAACGACATGATGAACGCGACGGGGATCGCGGTGGGGCCGGACGGGCAGATTTACATTTCGAGCCGCTTCGATGGCATGGTTTACCAGGCGTCGCCGACGGGCAATATGTCGGTCTATGTGGAAGGCATGGGGGTTGCGACCGGGATCGTGTTCGATCCGGAGGGGAACCTCTATGTGGGCGACCGGAGCGGGACGATTTTCAAGATCAGTCCGCAGCGGCAGATTTTTGTGTATGCCACGATGGAGCCCTCGATTGCGGCGTACCATCTGGCGTGGGGGCCGGACCAGCATCTGTATGTGAGCGGGCCGACGACGTCGAGCTACGACAGCATTTACCGGGTGAAGGACACGGGCGACGTGGAAGTGTTCTACCGGGGGCTGGGGCGGCCGCAGGGCATTGCGTTCGACGTGGACGGCAATCTCTATGCGGCGGCGTCCTGGATGGGCCACAAGGGCGTGGTGCGGATTAAGCCGGACCAGACGGTGGAGCACGTGGTGTCGGGGCCGGGCATTGTGGGGCTGGCGTTTTCGCCGTCGCGGGCGATGATTGTGGCGACGATGAATGCGATCTTCCGGGTGGATGTGGGGATTCGCGGCTACTCGACGGTATGAACGCGGAGATTATCGCGGTCGGCTCGGAGATGCTGACGCATACGCGGGTCGACACCAACTCGCTGTTCCTGACAGAGCAACTGAACGACCTCGGCATTGAGGTCACGCAGAAGCACGTGGTGGGCGATGACCGGGAGCGGATCGCGGGGCTGATCGGGCGGGCGGTGAGCGCAGTGCAGTTTGTGATCATTTCGGGCGGGCTGGGGCCGACCGAAGACGACCTGACGCGCGACGCGGTGGCGATGGCGCTGGGGCGGCGGCAACTGCTGAACGAGCCGATTGTGGAAGCGATCGAGCAGCGGTTCCGCCAGATGAACCGCGTGATGCCGGAGATCAACAAGCGCCAGGCGATGGTGATTGAAGGGGCGCAGATCCTGGCGAACGACCGGGGCACGGCGCCGGGGCAGTGGATCGAAGAGGGCGGCGGGGTGGTGATGCTGCTGCCGGGGCCGCCGCACGAGCTGAAGTCGATGTTCACCAAGCAGTGTCTGCCGAGGCTGGAGCGGATTGTTCCGGCGCTGGCGATCCGGACGCTGCAGCTGCGGATTTCGGGGATGTCGGAATCGGAGCTGGATCAGGCGATTGCGCCGATCTACAAGCGCTATGAGAATCCGGTGACGACGATTCTGGCGCACAATGCCGATATGCAGGTGCATCTGCGGGCGCGCTGCAAGACGGAAGGCGAGACGATGCTGCTGCTGGCCGAAGTGGGCGGGCAGATTGAAGCGGTGCTGGGCGAGCGGATTTATTCGCGCAACGGGGATCCGCTGGAGGCGGTGATCGGGCAGAAGCTGGTAGCG
>Ga0214192_1000393_pt1 | contig 27432 bp, 36 predicted proteins | sample TroBogEpilimnion_44_FD_153030 | JGI IMG/M metagenome (GOLD analysis project Ga0214192, IMG submission 153030) | Freshwater microbial communities from Trout Bog Lake, WI - 29JUL2008 epilimnion | ecosystem: Environmental > Aquatic > Freshwater > Lake > Epilimnion/Euphotic zone | place: Trout Bog... | reverse complement strand
TAATTTTGAGATTGATATCTTAGAAGTTGTTTCTGCGCCAGTAGTTGTTGAATAATTGTTAATAACTACAAAAACTATTCATAATTGTTTGTATATAATTACTACAATTAAAAAATAAAATCGTTCTTTAAAATATTGTTCTGAAGCGGTCATTAGTGGTACTTCGATAAGATAAATTCGGTCAGATAAGTTGGGAATAGTATTCCATCAACTACTAAAGTACTAAAATTACTGTGACAGTAAAAGTCACCTTTATGGTTATCAGCAGTCACTAAACTTTTTCAGTTAAATAGAAACGAGTCGTTCCGTTAGAACAAAAACTCTTTTGAGATTTCTCAGAACAAAACCATTGAATGATATATTTTGGGTTAAAACTTCCATACCCTAACCAGCGAAGTTTAAATCATTCTATAAAACAATCCGATGCGGAGGAAAGTGTTACTTCATTCAAGCCTCACAGAAAACAACACACTTTTCAAATATTCTCGGATTCTTATTTCATAGTCTAACTATGTACTAAAGGATCTGGGTATTTTACCTGGGTCCTTTTTTTTGTTAATAACTTTTAGTAAAAAAGTTTGCATAAACTAAATAATTTGATTAATTTTAACTATAATTAAAAAATAAACTATTATGGAACTTACAAAAATTGACAGCAAAACTGGAATCGTATTTGAAATTACTGATTCTTTTGTAGGTTACGCGGTAGATGGCAATCCACAAAATGTAAAGATTGAAATTAACTATTCTGGTAATCAGGATGAGGATGGAAACAATATTCTTGAATTTGAATATGCAACTGTTTCTGAAATGAGTAACCCGCATTTAACGATTGACCAAATCGAACAAATCAACACGGTTCTTGAAAACGGAAGAGAAGAATTTTACATTAAAGCACTTGTAGAATTCTATAAATTAACAGACATCAATTTTGATGCAAACAACACAATTACACTTTAAATAAGTAACTTTTAAAATAAAAATATATGTCTAAATTATCAAAATTCTCAGCAAAAACTTCTAACTCAGTATTAGATTCAGCTGATGCGGTTGTGGAAAACTTCATGGGTGGAAACTCATATGCAATTAACCCAATTGATACATTACGTATCGTTGCGGCATCTTCAATCTTTGGTGAACCACAGTATTACAGAGCTGGTGGTGTTGGTGACTCAAAACCAGGAATTGTAAAGAACATCTCTACATTAAGAGAGCACGATATCTTTGCAAAGTTATACACAGGAAAAGAAACAGCTGCTGATGTATTCACAAAATCAATTGATGCTGCTTTAACGTTTGACTTCGGTAAAACATTAGCACTTGCAGTTGAGCTACGTAAAGAATACAACATGCGTTTAAACCCAGCTGTTATATTTGTTCGTGCATCAATTCATGAAGGAAGATCTGCTTTTAACGAAGCTAACCCAGGATTAATGAAAGCAGTTGGGAAAGAAATTGCTGGAAGACCAGATGACTTGACTAACCAATTTGATTACTATATGTATGTTAATGGTTCAAAGAGAGGATTATCTTCAATCGTTAAAAGAACATGGGCTGAAAGATTGTCTGAATACTCACGTTACCAATTAAACAAGTACAAAGGTAAATCCTTAATTGACTTAGTAAGAATTTCACACGCATCTTCTAAAGACATTGATGAATTAATGACAACAGGTACACTTGTAATGCCTGCTGAAGATTCAACTTGGGAAACATTACGTTCAGCTGGTAAAACATGGGCTGAGATCCTTGAAACAATCAAGATACCACACATGGCATTGTTAAGAAACTTAAGAGGGATCTTTACAGAGATTAATGATCGTGATGTAGCAATAAAAGTTTTAAATCAATTAAAAGCTGGTGTTTTAAGTGGAAAGCAATTCCCATTTAGATATTACTCTGCATTTAGAGCAGTTAGCAATGACTCTAATGTTAACCAAAAACAATTAATCTTGGACGCACTTGAAGAATGTTTAGATATATCTGTTGCTAACATGCCAAAACTAGAAGGAACTGTTGCTTGTTTATCTGATAACAGTGGTTCTGCTTGGGGTTCATTCAATTCAGAATACGGTTCTGTAACTGTTGCTGAAATTGCTAACTTGTCTTCATTAATCACTGCACAAACAGCTGATGAAGGATACGTGGGAGTATTTGGTGACCGTTTATCTCTACAAGGAGTTTCTAAACGTAACGGTTTATTAACACAATTGGCAGAAACATCATCTAGAGGTAGATTGCAAGGCGGTGGTACTGAAAACGGAATCTGGTTATTCTGGGATGATGCTATCAAAAACAAAAAACACTATGACACTGTTTTTATCTACTCAGATATGCAAGCAGGACATGGAGGTTTATTTGGTGAGAGACCATCTGACTACAAACAATATGTTCACAACCGTGGAGGTTCTTACATTGACGTACTTGCATTGGTTGAAAAATACCGAGCAACTGTTAACCCAAAAGTTAACGTATTTACTGTTCAAGTAGGAGGATATAACAACTCTGTGTTACCAGAAAACTTATACCGTGGAGCAATCTTAGCTGGCTGGACTGGTCGCGAGGGAGTTTATGCAAAAGCTATAATTGATACTTGGAATTCTATCGAGAATAAGTAAAACTTAATTTAAAATAATGATGAGAGGGACTTCGGTCCCTCTTTTTTATGTTTAAAACTATCATTAAATTTGTGAATATAAATACAATAAATTTAATATGAGTTTTAACATTAAACACGTTCCTCCTATAAATGAACTTATTCAAGAACTGCAAAAATACCCAGAAAACATAAAGCATTACCAAAAAGCAGATGCTCTTATAGGTTCGCCTGATGCGGTTGACTATATATTGTCATTAAATACAGATAATAATAATGACATCTAAAGGACTTTTCCCTTTAAAATAACAGATAACTAATTAAACTATTATTAATACATTAGAAGATATTAAATGATCTTCTTTACTAATTTTATGAACAATGTTTGAAAAAATTGGCTTTATAGAAAATGATCCTAACAAGAAGAATATCTTGATTACGGTAAGTCAAATGAAAACTCGAGAATATACTTATGGGTATGTTTATCCACTTATTGAAGTACTTAAAGAAAAATTTAATGTTTATTATTTTTATGAAGGTGGTCTTAAACATCTTGAGGAATGCGGATTTAAAAATGTTTATCGTTTAAATAAATCAAAGTATGATGATTTTAAAACTGCAAATCTTAAGAGAAAGAAAGAACTTGAAACTTCTGACGAATATAATCAAAATTTAATTGATGCAGAAATTGCTAAGTTCTTTAAAGACGAACCTCATTTTTCAGATATCTTAATTGTTGATAATCATAACTTAATGTTGCCTTTTAATGTTTTAACATCACATCCAAAATTAAAGGAACTTTTTAATGATTACTTTGATAGTTTTGATGAAGAAGACCCGAGTGTTGTTGCAGAAATTGAAAGAGTAAATAATAAACTTTTTAATCCAACAGCAAAAGGATTATCACCTCTTGCTTTCCGATATATGTATAAAAACATTATGTTATCTGTTATTGAGCACCTCAGTAAAAGTAATGATGCTATTGTTCACCCACTTATTATGGACCCATCCGCGGCAATTCCTTTCTTTAAGTTTAAAGGATTAAGACATCGTTTTTGGTATTTCACTAATGATCACCGTCACCTTCGAGAACTGTATGGATTCCCAATTGCAGAGTTACAACATCTTGTTTTTGAGCCACACTGGCAAAACATTACTCCTGTGAAAAAAAATCTTCTTGAAGAATTTGAAACAAAAGAAGAAAAAATACCTTTCTTTTTTGCAGGATCTCTTCTTAACGATAAAGGCAAAAGAAAATACATTTGGAAAGATTTCTTTAAAGATTTTTCATATCCAGGTTCTAAGCTATTTTTTAAAGTTAGTTTAATTTATGGAATGGATAAAGAATCATTTGAAACTCTTTCTAAAGAAGTAGAATCACATCCTAATTTCTGTGGAGACTTTATGCCTAATGATGAATACATGAGAACTTTAAAGAAATGCAAAACTGCCTTCATTGCTCGTAATGTATCAGCAAATGGCGGATTTACGTATCGTCACATGCAATATCTTTATTTTGGAGTTCTTCCTCTTTTTGATAATTTATATGACCCAGACTATTTATGGATTACCAAAGAATTTCAAGACAAGTTAACAGCGGATTCACCGGAAAAACTTAAAGAACTTGTTGAATTTTATGATAAGAACGAATCTGAAAGATTAAAAGTTTTAAAAGAATTAAAGAAACATTTTCAAGTTGATGATTGGGTTACAAATTGGAGAGAGAAATTATTAAACACAGAATTATTTAAAGATTATCTTTGGGTATAAAACTGTTTACTCTTTAATGTATATAATTAATAAGTTAAATGAATTATTTATGATAGAACAAAAAGGTTATACAGCAGAACAATTTGAGAGATGTGATGATGATATCTTTAAATACACTACTGATTATTCAAGAGTAGATTTCTTATTAGAACAATATAATCATCTAAAAAGAATTTCCGAAGTGCTTCCTGAAAATACACCAAACCGTTTAAGATGGGAAATTAAAAATAATCCTTTTAATCATTATGGTTATTTTATGGAATATATTGAAGATGCTAAACCTGTGGAAGAAAAACACATGCCACAAGTTATTCAATGTATTGAGAGAATCTCTGAAATAGAATCTGATGTAGAAATACCTGAGTTTAATACTTATATAAAATATGTTAAACATGTATTTTTAGAAAATTCACATCTCTATGAATTTCAAGAATTTTCAATTCTTATAGAAAAATACATAAGTCTTTTAGAAGATAATGAGTTATTTTATAACATGCATACAAGTATATGTCACGGTGATTTTACAGTTGATAACTTGTTAGTCAACTCTGCTGATAAAGTTATAATGATTGACTGCATATATAAACCAAACATGTGGTCTTCTTGGTTAATGGATATAGCAAAATTTTATCAAAACATTTACTTTGATAATGTTAACCTTTCAATAACTTTTACTCAACATATTGAAAAACTATATAAAGGTAAGTTGCCATATTCAAGATTAATACTGGGTTTGATGATTGCTAATTATGTTCGCATGTTTCCTTACATTAAAAATCGTCCACATTTATTTATGAAACGATACAATGAATTTAAAATTTTATTAAGATCTATATGATAGCAATTATTTTATGTGGCGGAGCAGCTACAAGATACGGTGGGAATAAAGTTCTTACAGTATATAAAAAGAAATCACTTCTTGAATGGAATGTAAGATTCTGTATCGCAAATGGTATTAGAGATATTTGTATTACAACAAATGAAAAATTTAATGATGATATTGTTCGTGAAATTTCAAAAATAAATGAATCGTTATTAGCAGAGAATGTTTCATCAATTAGCAATCCTATAAAATTTCATGTTGGTATTCAGCCTAATGATAAGTACGGCACTGCTGCAGCTTTATTGCCTTGGGAAAATATAGAAGATAACTTCATTGTTCTTTTTGGTGATAACTATTATGATGGTGTAATTGACTTTAAACTTTTTGACGAAGATGATTGTGCTGCAACATTTAAAACATTTACTAAAAGTAGCGAGAATTTTCGACTTTCATATGTTGAAGATGATAACACAATCATTGAAAAACCTCATCTTTATGATGAAGGTAGATTCTTTGTTGGTTTTATGATGTTTAGTCAACGCATGATGAAAAATCTAAAAGATCTTCAGCCATCTCGTCGTGGTGAATATGAAATAACTGAACTTTTTAATAGCGGTAAAACTGGGTTTCGTGTTGTGTACCCATTAAACATGCATTGGTTTGATATAACAAGTAGAGAAGAAATAGAATACGTATGATTTGGAATTTTTATGACTGGGATGATACAATTGTTATCACCAGATGGGCAATTTATCGTGCCTATGAAAAAGCAATTTCTGAAGTAAAAGGATATAGATTATCCTGGGATGAATTTAATAAAAAGCTTTATTCAAACTCAAGTGCTTATATGGCTGAACATGGGTGGCTTGACGATGATATTAAAGAAATAAAAAAGAGAAAGAATGAATACTATATTGAAGATGCATCTTCAATTGAAGTTCTTATTAAAGATTTTTCTGCAAATGAAAAACATCTAATTGTATCAAACACATCACGTGAAACAATTACTGAACTATTACCTCTTGTTGGCTTACCTTATGCAGGTTTTTTTGAGCATATTATTGGATCCGATATATATTTAGGCGCTAATCGCAAGCCTGCTCCTGATCTTTATAATTATGCATTCTCTAGAATTGAAAGCCGTTTCATTAAAGAGACAGATGAAATTGTAATTTATGAAGATAGCATTTTTGGTTTAAATGCAGCTTTAAGTTTTTATCAAGAAAACAAAGAAAAGATTAATAATTTTAAGATAATTTATAAACCTCTCAATATTTAATTAAATGAAAACAGAAAACTTAAAGGTAGCAATATTTCCTATAGGTTCCTCAATGAAATTTCGTAAAAATGTAATTAAAAGATCAGACGGTACATCTGAATATTACAAATTAGTTTACGGCTTATTAAGAAATGAATCAATTACCGAACTCTGGATATTACAGAGAAGTGATTGGAAAAAATTAACATCTGAAGAAAAGATTGAAATTGATCCTAGAGGTATTCTTAGAGACATCTATTCTGAATTTGATGTTAAAGCAAACCCAGGACGTCGTCCAGATGAAGCTGGTGTAATTAGACAACATAATGAAGAAGAAAGCCGTCGTTATGTAGACTTATGGGAAAAAATTAAACATCTTGAACAACCTGACTTTGGATTAGGGTTTGCAGCTCAAGGATTAACAATGGTTAATATACCTGGGATTATTCCAAGTATTAAAGAACCTCATCGTATGACAGGTGCTTTGGATATGACACAGATCTATTCAGCACCAATTATTCATTACTTGAATATGTCAAAGATAAATTGGTTTATGATATCTACTGATCCTAGATACGTTAAGCTAAACCAAAAATGGAGAGATATGGTAAATCCTCCTTTAGAAAATATTGCACAGTACACAACTGTTATTAATGTTTCTCATTATGATACTTACCCAGAACCATCAAAAGGTAAAGAAATCATAACTCCTTTACAACTTACATACTCAGGCATTGAACGATTAAATATGATTGGTGAAGATGTTACCCGACCTGATGCTGAAAGAGATATCAAATTTTCTATTGTTGCGATGCAATCTGCATGGGGAGCAAATCCTAAAGATTATCGTTTAGATGAATTAAAGAAATGGATTTTTACGCAACCTAGCGGAGACACTTGTCATGTTTACGGAAAATGGGATGAAAGATTTACTGAAGGATATCCACAATTCCAAGGTTTTAAACCAAGTGAAGAAGTTGACGAAATCTTCAAAAGAACACGTATGACTCTTGTTATTCCTATTCGTCCAGATTGGGTTACAAGTAAATATGTTGAAATGTTAAGAGTTGGGGTTGTACCTTTCTTACATCCTGATTATGATACACAATTTAATATTGTTCCTAAAGATCATTTCATTCGTGTTTATAGCCCTAAAGAGCTAAGCGAAAAAATGGCTGATCTTGAAGCTAATCCTGAAAAGAGAATACGTCTTGTTAAAGAATTACAGTTAAAGTTCTTAACCGGTGTTCGTAAAGGTTTATTCCTAGCTGATGTTATAAACCCGTTCTTAGAACGAAATGGTGTTGCGGTTCAATTAGGAAAAATGTATAATGATGAAGTTATTCGTCAACCAGATCCTATTGCTGAAACAACAGCAAAAACTGAAAAAGTTAATTCAAAATCTTTATTTTAAATAATATGTCAAAAGAAAAGAAAATCAATGGTAAAGAAATAGCTGATATAAAAATGGAAGTTTATAAACAAAATATGTCAATTTCGTTACTTGATAAAAATAATACAAAATAAACAAATATGGAAAAACAAGAAAAGAAAATTAAGTACGGTTTAGTAGTTCCGCTCATAGGTGGAATGGGAATAGCAAACGAAAAAGCAACTGGTGAAAAACCATCATTCATTTTATCTTATGATGCATTTGCTTCTAACGATGCGCATTGCGTTAATCGTTATAATGAAACACCTTATGTTTTAGCAGAAGCAGAAACAAATGAAATTCGCCAAACTATCATTAATGATGAAACTGGTGAAGTTGAATATCTGTCTCCTTTTAATGAAGACTTGTTTGAAGAGGTTGATTTTGTTTCAGCTGTTTGTCCTTGTGCAGGTTTATCAATGTTAAACTCTAATAATAATAAAGAAGCAAAAGCTGCTCGAGGAGCTGATGCTGCACAAAATGATTGGATGTATAAAAGTGCAAGACTTGTTTTGGAAAAAGTACAACCTAAAGTATTCTGGGGCGAAAATGCACCAGGTCTTTATACTACTATGGGTGAAAAAGTTGTTGAGAGATTAAGAGAAATTGGTAAAGAATACGGTTACTCATTCTCAATGATTAAAACTGATACCTTTGTACATGGGATTCCACAACATCGTCAAAGAACTTTTTACTTTTTCTGGAAAGGTGACCAAGCTCCACTTTTAAATTATTATGAAAGAGAAGCTCCACTTTTAAAAGATTATCTTGACCTTATTCCTGAAAACGCTTCTTATCAAGATAAATCATTTGGACTTGAAAATCTTAATGAAAATGGATTCTGGAGGTTTATTAAGAGTAAAGGCGTAACAATTGAAGACTTGCTTAAAGATAAACATAAAACAATGTTTCAGTGGATATTTTTTAATGGGTATCGCGATGAAGCTATTGAATTTGCTCAAAAAGAAGGGGATGAAAAAATGGTAAGATTCTTAGAACACACAAAGAGAAAAGAAGCTGATAAAAAAGGCTGGTGGGACGGATCGCCGCTTATCTTTAATGAAGCAACAAATGCAATCATTGCAAAAAATTCAGGAATAGTTAGACCTGGTACTGAACGCGGTATTAACTTAAGAGAAGCAATGTGGTTAATGGGGTTACCTCATGATTTTGAAATGGTAGGAGGTATTAATAATCATATCTGTCAAAACGTGCCTGTTCAAACTGCAACAGATTGGACATCTGAAGTTATTCGTTATGTAAAAGGAGAAGTTACCGAATGGGGCGGTGAATTTGTTAAACAAAATAATGTTTCAAAGAAAATTGATTATGCAGAACATTTACAAAAATCTGCTGCTTTATTCTAAAAAACTTATTTAATTATTGTGTATATAAAAAATAAAATATATGAAACTTCTAATATTTGAAGGAGGAGATCGTTGCGGGAAAGATACAATCATTAACAAGATTGCTGCTGATTATCCTCATTTAATAAGAGTTCATTGGGGCTTTCCGAAAGGAGAAACAAATGAAGAAAAAACTGAATATCAAGTTAAAGCATTTAATGCTGAAATGGCAGTTCAAGGAAATCTTCGACATATTTACGGAGAAAATTATTTTGAAGATGGAATATACATTTGGAACCGTTCTCATATTGGCGAATATGTTTATGGCCCAATGTATAGGGACAGCAATCCCGAATCATGGATTCCTGGTCTCGAAGATAAATATTTCGCAAATGATCCTGATGTTTATTTAATTTATTTGTACGCTGATGTTGATTTTTTACTTAATCAAGATGATGGTAAATCTTTTACAACAGATCGTGATAAAAAATTAAAAGAAATGAAATTATTTAACGAAGCAGTTGATAACTCTTGTATTAAAAACAAACTAAAAATAAAAGTAAATGACGGAAACGAATACATCCCCCTTGACACAATCTGTGGAATTATCAAAGATGCAATCAGCTAACGAAGAAGTTTATCGCTTACTGAATAAAATTAGTCAAGAAGGTGTTGAGTCAGCACCTCGTGGATTAAAAGTTAGAGAATTAAATTTACATACTCTAACATTATCACCTAATTATCCTTTAATGGATTTTAATGTTCGTCCTTTTAACTTTAAGTATTTCATGGGTGAATTAGCATGGTACTTGTTAAAAGATAATAACATATCTTACATTAATAATTTTTCATCTTTCTGGGGTCGTATATCAGATCACGCTGGAAATGTTAATTCCAACTACGGTAAGTTATTATTTGGTGAACAATTACAGTGGGTTCTTGATACATTAAAATCTGATATTAATTCAAGACAAGCAATTGCATTTGTAAATCAACCTAAATTTCAATATGAAGGTAATAAAGATTTTGTTTGCACAATGTACCTTAACTTTTGGATTAGAGATAATAAATTAAACATGAAAGTTCAAATGAGATCCAATGATATATTTTATGGATTATCTTATGATGCACCTTTCTTTGCTTTTATTCACCAATCAGTTTGCTTATGGCTACAAAAAACATATCCTGAATTAGAATTAGGCACTTATTATCATTCTGCAGATAATATTCATTATTACGAAAGACATTTTAATGTCGCAGAAAGCATTCAATCAACAGAACCTAAAAACCCATTATTCTTTCAGCTTCGAGACCCTTTATTCTTAATAACAAGCGGTACTATGTTGCCAACAACTGCAGGAATTAAGTTTATGCAAGATGTTCAAGAATTAATTGATTCTGGTGAAGAAATAACACAAGAGAACTCAAGAGAACTATTAACTAAATACTTTTTTATTCAATAATTATGGAAAAAGAATTAATTACAACAAAAACAATTAAAATTGCAAGAACTCGTACTGGTGTACCTTGCTTATGGGAAAGCTTAATGAGTTTTTCCGATCTTAAAAGATCAACTGTCATACTTGATGAAAAAGGAAAAGCAAAAATTGCTGTTTTCCTAAATGCTGAAAAAGAAAAACAAGCACTTGTTCCAATTTCTGAAGGTGATTATATTTCAAAATCATTTGAAGATAAAAACGGTATTGCTCTTTCTCTATTTAAAGTTTTGGAAATTTCTCCAATGAAAAATGAAGCAGTTATTGTTCCTGTTTACCGTAAATCTTCATTTATTAATGAAGAAGAATTCCCAACTGAGTATTACGAAATGATCTCAAAAACTATCGCTAAATTAAATGGCGAAATCAAAGTGGTTTCATTACCGCGCGAAAAAGAACATGTTGAATAATGAATTTTTTTGTATTCGTTCGTCTGGATGCAGTCGATGAATTTATATCTTGGACTCGTGATACTTCAGTTGAGGCATCTGAGTCATTAAAATTAAAAGTAAGAATTTGTTTTCCTAGATTTTCTGGATTTACTATGATAGGAATCAGTGAAGACCTATGGTTTACAATTAGAGACAATTTCACAGAAGCAAGTAAATGCTCATGAAAAATGTAACAACAAAAAAACAAGAAAAAGAATTTGACGATTACGTACATTATCTAACAAAAGATCCTGTATGTATTATGAAAAAGAAAGGCTCACCACATCGCGTAGAATTCCATCAGGATCTACGCGATGATTGGTATTTCTATTGCATAACCCGTTCAAATAAAAAAGCGGAAATTAGTCATGCATCAATGATTATCCGCAAAGACCTCCCAGGATGGATAACATATCACCAGTCTATGGGTTGGACAATTGATAAGGAATTAACGATAAACATAGAAGAATGAAACATTTAATCTTTGACTTTTTTATTGACTCGTATAAACCAGAAGCAACGGAATACATCAATAAATTAATAACTGAAATTAAAGAAGCAAGACAGCCTCTTTTTATTAATAACCAAACTGATGATTTAGGTATTGAAAGATATCATCTACAAGGTACTACTGATGTATATCTTCGTTTTTTACACCCTGAAGGTGCTGATCCTACTATTGAAAAGTGGCAATATTCAGTTGAACATTTTCAAGAATAAATATGAAAGCTATAATTCCGATGGCCAAAGCTATTTTGGTTAAACCTAAAATAGCTAATCTTGGTGATATGCCAAGAAAGAAAAAGAAAAGATTAAAAAAAGAATTTAATCATGAACTGTCTAAACAATTAGACAAATATATTAATAATAAAAACAATGAAAACATATAATCACATAGAAGCATCTAAAAATACAGATGGCACTTATGATGTTAATTTTGTAATAACAAGATGGGAGTTGCTGAAAGCATTCTTTAAAGGAAAGATTGAAATGGAACTTTCAGCAAATGCTGCGTCTAACTTAAGTGCTAAACTTTACGCTCCAAAGAAAAAATATTGGAGAAAGACAGAAAAACCAATCTTAAAAGGAGAATAATCTTAAACTATTAAATATGTCAGAAAAACGCATTTGCTTAAATATGATTGTGAAAAATGAATCACGTATCATTGAGAGATGTATTAAGAGTGTTTATCATTTAATAGACACTTGGTGTATCGTTGACACAGGTTCCACTGATGGAACACAAGAAATCATTAAAGAATTACTTAAAGATAAACCAGGTGAATTAATTGAGAAACCTTGGGTTAATTTTGGTCATAACCGTAATGAAGCTCTTAAATTAGCAAAAAAGTGGGGTGATTGGACATTATTAACTGATGCTGATATGGTTCTTGTTGATAATGGGTTCACCAAAGATCAACTAAATGACGATACTTGTGGGTATGATGTAGAACAAGATAATAACGGAACTCGTTATTACAATTTTAGATTATTAAATAGTAACCGTGATTGGGAATGTGTTGGCGTAACACATGAATATTATTCTCCTAAAAAAGGATTAGTAAAAAGAAACATTATTAGTAATTTATTTTTTAATGATATTAGCGACGGCGGTTCAAAAGAAGATAAATTCACAAGAGATATTGCATTACTTAAAAAAGGATTAATTGATGAACCTGAAAATCATCGCTATATGTTTTACTTAGGACAATCATATAGAGATATTGGGAATTATGTAGAATCAATTGAGTGGTATGGCAAATGTGCTGAAATAACAACATGGGATGAAGAAAAGTTTTTTGCTTCATATATGATGGGTTGGTGTATGGGCGCATCAAATGAAACAGTTAAAGATAATAAATATTCTCTTGATGAAATTTCATCTCAGTTAATGAAAGCGTGGCTTTTACGTCCTTGGAGAATTGAACCTATATTCCAATTAGCAATGGAATATAAGAATAGACAAATGTGGCATCAAGCTTATTCTTTATTAAAAATATGTGCAAGTACAGATTACCCAAGTAACGATTTGTTATTTATTACAGCAGTTATTTATGAAGGCCTAAGTACAGATGAATTTGCCGTTGCTGCCTATTGGATAGGTAATTATGATGAATCTTCATCTGCTTGTCAACGATTATTAGAAACAGGATATAATCATATACACGCAGCAAGAGTAAGAAAGAATCTATGGTATGCTGAACACGCAAAAGGCACATACTCACAAGAAAATCTTAAAAAATATATTGAAGATAAAAAGATATTTATTGACAACACATTTGTAGCTGCATGATTGAAACATTTAGTTTTAAAGGATACATAATTTATATTGTTCCAACATTTGGATTTTGGAAAAATAATTTTAAAGATATATCATCTAATGAAGGTGTTCAGTATGGATTACAATTTAATTGGTTTAAATGGCAAATAGGAATATTATGGAAAAAGAAATAACAAATAGCAGTGATACACTTATCATAACTGCTCTACAAGGATACGGAATTGAAGATATCCGTCCTTGGGTTGAAAGTTTACAAAGCTCAGACTACAGAGGAAATGTTTTAGCATTTAAGTATGATGATAATCAAGAAGTTGCTGAATACTTGAATGAAAAAGGAATCTCTATTTATAACGGAATTCCTAATGGTATAAATCATGTAGCAACACAAAGATTTGCTGATTACACAATTGCTTTACATCATCCTGAATTAGAAAATATTGAATACGTTATTCACACAGATATACGTGATGTTATATTTCAAAGCAATCCTGAAGAATGGCTAAAATCACAATTAGGAAATTATCAATTGTTAGCAAGTGGTGAAGGTGTTATTTATAATAATGAAGATTGGAATGGTGATGGGTTACAAAAACATTTTGGTGTTGAAATGTTTAATGATTTTAAACATGTGGAAACTCTTTGTTCTGGTGTAATAGCTGGAAAAAGAAAAGCAATCATTGAACTTTTTACAACTGTTTTTGAATTATCATTTTACTCAGGCGCTCCTGATGGGTTTAACGACCAACATTTCTATAACATAGCAATTAGAAAAATTTTTAATAATATTACAAAAGTTGCAAGTGGAAATGAAACATGGGCAGCAAACCTTGGAACGTTAATAGCAATTCCAATGAATGATCCAAAATGGTCTACCGGATTAAGAACTCCTTACAATTCTTATGAAAGATTCCGTAATGGCGCATTTATTGAAAACATGCTTGTTGATTTGCCTCAAATGATTGATGGCAAAGTTTGTACACCAAAAGGAGAACCGTTTGCGATTGTTCATCAGTATGATAGGTATTTGCCTTGGAAAGAAGAACTGTTAAATAAATTAAACATTAGTGAGTATGAGCCTTCTTTAGGTTTTTATATGTGGGCATACGAAAATGTTGAAAACGTTGACTATATTTTCAACAGTCTTCGTAAATCATATCCTGATTCTGACATTGTTATATCATCGGATAATGGTGAAGATTTTTCTGAAATAGCAAAAAAATATAATGCAGTAAAATACATTCACGGAACTGAGTCTCACGGATATCCTCATAGCGAAAATAGATATGGATGGACTGCAAAAGGAGCTAAACTTTGGCTAGATCGTTTTTATGAAGCTTGCAAATCAGTTTCTTCTGATTATATTATGATGATGGATGAAGATGTTTTAGTAAAAACTAAATTCAAAATACAAAATTACGATATTGTAATGACTCCTAATATACGTAATCTTATTTCAAACGCTGGTATGAAATGGGTAGAATCTAGAGGAGGCAATATTGATTATCCGTATTATTCTTTTGGCGGAGGGAGTATTATAAAAGTATCTTCTTTTATAGAAGCATATGAAAATCATCAAGAAGATTACTTTGCTAATTATGAAAGAATATTCCAAGAATCTATGAAAGAAGGTATTATTAGTTGGGGGTGGAATGATTGTATGATATGCGCACTTATGTATGCTAATAATTCAACGTTCTCAACAACTTTACCAGTATCAGAAACAGGAAACGAAGAAGATCAGATGCCAATTATACATAAGTTTAAAAAATTCTATCGTAATCAAGAAATTCTTTCATAATGAAAAAAGTAATTTATTATTATGCTTATCTTGATGGCAACTATATGTTTATTGTACAAGATCAACTATCCAAATTTTTTTATTCTGGTTTATATGATGAATGTGAAAGATTAGAACTGCAAGTAGCATCGCCTGAAAAAACAAGAATTGATTGGATTAAAGACTTAGTGTCTTCTTATTCAAAAATTAACTTAACAATTATTGAAATAGACAAATCTGAATATCACCCGGATTTTCATGAAATGAAAATTGCTTTACAAAATTTACAAAAAGATGCTGAATTAAATGAAGGATATTATTGCTGGGTTCATGCTAAAGGTGTAACAAATTTTGGTATTAATATTGATTTATGGCGTATGAGCATGGATAATGTTACAATTTTTGATTGGAGAAAAAACATAAAGATGCTAGATGAAGGGTTTGACGCAGTCGGACCTAATTTAAGATACGATACTTTTTTAGGTTATTACCCTCATTTTAGTGGTGCTTATTTCTGGGCAAAAAGTAATTACATTAAAACCTTAGATAAAACATACTTAATTAATTTGGAAAATAAGTATTTAGGTGAATTTTGGATTGGCTCAAATCATGAAGGAAAATTAGGTTCTTCTTTTGAATGTGGACATGAAGCTCCGTATGCAATTTTAACAAACATAAATAAATACATAAAATGATAAAAGATATAAAAGCAGAATCTGAAGAAATCATAAACATATTAAAGTCCTACGATTTACATGGGTTTGAAAAAATTGGAGGAACAGATAAAGGAACAATTCATAGTTACACAGGTGCTTATGAAGAATTGTTATCTCCTTATAGAGATAGCGAAGTTACTCTTTTAGAAGTTGGCGTACAATATGGAGGTTCTTCATTATTATGGCATGACTTTTTACCAAAATCAAAATTGGTTCTTGTTGATGTTGCGGATCAAGTTGGTAATAATATTTTTAAGAATATGAATTCTGAAAGATATACATTTCATATTGCTGATGCATATTCAGATGAAACAGTTGATAATGTAACAAAAAACATATCAGGATTTGATATAATGATTGATGATGGGCCTCATAGTTTACAAAGTCAAATATTATTCATAAATAAGTATTTACCTCATTTAAATGATGGCGGCATATTAATCATTGAAGATATACAAAATTTTTCAGATGTTGAAATTTTAAAAACTATTACGCCTAATGAGTATAAAAATAATATAGAAATAATTGACCTTAGACATATTAAAGGTCGTTATGATGATGTATTATTTATTATAAGAAAATGAAAATAGTTGTTTTAGGAGACGGTTTATTAGGAAAAGAAATTTCAAAACAAACCGGTTGGGAAATTATATCTAGGAAATTAAGTGGGTTTGATACATCAAGCTCACTTTCTGACTTTATACCTAAATCTTGCAATGTTATTGTAAATTGCATTGCACACACTGATACGTATTCAGAAGAAAAAGATTTACATTGGGAAGTTAACTTTAAATTTGTGAATGATTTAGTTTCTTTTTGTAACGAAAATAATATTAAGCTTGTACATATAGGAACAGATTATATGTATGCAAATAATAAGAATACTTTAACAACAGAAGGAGATGTTCCTGTTCACAGTGAAAATTGGTACGGTTACACTAAACTTTTAGGTGACGGTTTAATACAGCTATTATCAAATAATTATCTTATATGTAGATGTATACACAAACCTTATCCGTTTACACCAGCAATTTCTTATACTGATAGATATGCTAATTTTGATTATACACATAACATAGCAAAAATGGTAATTGACTTAATTAATTATAATGCAAACGGCGTTTTTAATGTAGGTCCTAAAGCTATTTCTGCTTATGATTTTGTTAAAAAAGATTATTCTGAAACACGTCCAGGCAGAACGCCAAATGGGTATCCTACAGATACTTCAATGTTAACATCTAAATTTGAACAATTTATAATAGATATGAATAACGAATACACGCTAATTGAAAGTTGCCCAATAACTGGAAGCAATGATAAATTTACATATTTTGATTTAGGTGAATTTCCTTTAGTTAATAACTTATTTGATACTAGAGAAGAATCTATAAACTGTAAAAGATACCCTCTTAAAATTAATTATTTTAGGGAATCAAAATTATCAGTTCTTAGTCATGCTGTGAACGGAGAAGTTTTATTTAAAAATTATCTTTTTAAATCTGAAGTAAATATTCCTTATATACAACATTGTAAAGATATGATGAAAAGTATTAGTGAAAAATATATGATTGAAGATAATGATCTTATAATTGATATAGGAGGAAACGATGGCACTTTATTAAAAGCTTTTAAAGATTCAATTAACGGGTTAGATTATAGATACTTAAATATTGATCCTTCAGAAAATTTAGCAGAATCTTGTAAAGCAAAAGGCATTAATGTTTTAACTGAATTCTTTTCGTTAAACACAGCAAAAATGATTAAAGATAAAGCAAAAGTTATTATTTCAACTAATGTGTTTCAACACTTAAAAGATATTAATTCATTTATAGAAGGCGTTAAGTATCTTTTAGCTAATGATGGGATTTGGGTTCTTGAGTTCCCTTATTGGATTCATGACTTAAAAACAAATCAGTTTGACCAAACTTACCATGAACATATTTATTACTATACAGTTGAGACATTAAAAATGCTGATGAAAAAACATGGATTAGAAATTATTGATGCTGAGCCTCAAAATATTCATGGTGGTACATTAAGATTAACAATGTCTTTTCCAAAATATTACTCAATAAATTCTCGTGTTGAAGAATGTATACAAAAAGAGTCAATTTATAATGAAGAGTATTATAAAAACTGGGGAACAACTGTTAAAGAACATTTAAGCAATTGTAAAGATGTAATAAATAAATTAAAGAAAGACGGTAAACGAATTGCTGGCTTTGGCGCCGCTGCTAAAGGATGCATATTTTTAAATGCAATGGGCCTTACTGACAAAGACCTAGAGTTTATTATAGACGATACTGACATAAAACAAAATAAGTACGTTCCTGGAACTGGCTTGAAAGTTGTACCAAGAGATATACTAAAAACAGAAAACATAGATGTTATACTTATATTAGCACATAACTTTTCTGAATATATTATTAAAAGTTTTGAAAATACATATAATGGAGAATTTTTATTATTGCTACCAGAAATGAAACATGTAAAAAATAAATGATTAAAAGTTTACATATCACAAATATTTTTATTAAATTTAACTTTAATTAAAACGTTATGAAAATAAAAACATTTGTATTATTGCTTTTTTTAATTGTTAGCAGTTTCGGGTATTCACAAGACACTACTCTGTATAAGACATCATTAGACAATTCTTTAACAGGCGCATACGCAAAAAATACAGTAACAACAACAACTCTTACTTTTGTAGGAAATAATTCTTATGCAATTAATAAGTATGCTTGTGGCCTTACAACTACATACACACTTGCTCATAATCCTAATATTTCACAAAATGAATTAGTTCACAGAACCAACTTTTCATTTAATGAAAAATATTGGTTTGTTTTTGCAACACATCAGTATAGTTACTCTTACTTAAGAAAAATAGATAGCGATAACTGGGCAGGCATTGGCGGAGGAATATACAGAGAGTTAGGCAAATTAAAACTTTCTCTTTCATACGGACTTGTTAAACAAAAGACTGACTATTTTATTGCTCATACTCAAGATAATTATCGACATTCAATAAGAGTAAAAGCAATATATGAAAAAGGAATTTTTTCTTTTAATACAGATTACTATTTTCAACCAAGTATGTTGAAGATAAATAATATTATAACAGGCACTACAAAATTAGTAGTGAAGGCACATAAGTATGTAAATTTTACAGTACAAGATGTTGTCAATTATTCAAGTAGCAGCAATGTTAAAATGATTCATAACTTAACAATAGGATTGTCCTATACTTTTAAAAACGAAAAAATAAAAACAAAATGAAAAAACTATTAGTTGCGATTGCATTGTTTATTTCAATGCAAATTAATGCTCAGACTGTTGAAATTGACAGTACCTCTTTTATTGCTAAACATGGTGAATTAACATTCTACCTAGACAGAGACACAAATACTTTTGTATCAGTTCATAAAGTTAGCTACAGTAACATAACACACATAACAGGTGACCGTAGTGATAAATGGCATACTGAGCCTCCTAAAGGACCGTATGTTCATAAAAATGCATATGTACATAGCAATTATGATTTAGGACATTTAACTCCGTCAAACATAACATCTTACACAGACACAACTAATTACAATTCTTTTAGCTTATTTAATCAAGCTCCTCAGCTTTCATATTTTAATCGTGGTAAATGGGCGCAATTAGAAAAACAAGTTGTGAAACAAATTAAAGATTCTGGTAAAGACGCAGTTGTTATCACAGGAGTTATTTATAACAATAAAGATAAAAAATATTTACAAGGAAGCAGAATAAAAATCCCAGCATTTTATTACAAAATTTTAGTAATTGAGAAAAACACATTTGTTTGGATTGGAGATAACACAAATGGTGAAATTAAAAATTCAACAATTGGTGAAGTACTGTCTTTAGGAAGAAGTTTAAAGAATCATATTGACATCAAGATAAAGTAAAATAAAATTGTTAATAACTTTTAGCCCATAGATGAAAATCTATGGGTTTTTTTGTTTATTTTTATCTTATAATTAAAATTAATTAACTTAAAATTTAACTATTATGGGAATGTTTATTAACAAAGAAAACTTAAATGAGAAAGCTCAAAAGTTTTTAATTATAGGAATTGTTATTGTGTCAATTACATTTGGTATATTTGCACATAAAATCTATTTTAAGCTAAACGAGGATAAACCTTGTAAGTCGTCTATCATATATCCTGAAATGAAAATGTTAAGTCAAACATCTGTTGCTGTTAATGAAAGAGGTGAATTGATGTTAATTGATAGAAAGAACGGAACATTTCAAATATATCAAGATAGCGTAGGACAAGTCATCTTTAAGATGTACGCAAATAAAATGTATTCATTTAAAAATTAATCATTATGGAATTTAAAGTATTTAAACTATTATCAGCAGCTGTTCTATTTTTAATCATTGTAAGTTTTGGAACAGCTACAGAAAAACAAGAATCACAAAATGTTGAACCGCTACCATCAGCATATACATTTAGTGTTAGCAAAAGTGATTTGCCGTGTTTAAGAATGTATGAAGCAATTGAAAAATATTCTAAAATGTATAACATACCTAAAAAATATGCATACGGAATTGCTTGTGCTGAAACTGGGTATCGTGGTCCTTTTCATTGGGATTATAAACAAAATCAAACATCTTGCGTAGGTGCATTAGGCCCAATGCAAATAATGTTGCCGACAGCAGAGATGATGTGGCCCAATAAGGACATCTCACGATCTTTTTTAAAAGAAGATATAGAATTTAATGTCCACACTAGTATGAAGCTTCTAAAACATCTACATGATAGGTATAACGATTGGAAAACTGTATTTGGTTGTTATAATACTGGAAGACCTTTAATTAACGATTATGCAATAGGAGTTTATAATCACCAACCAATTTTTTAAATTGTTAATAACTTTATGTAAAATAATTTGCATAAACAAGAATTTTGTATTAAATTTGTAATATAATTAAAAAATCAAATATCATGAGAAACGCAGGAGTTATTGAAGAGATTATGTTAAATGCTAATCCTATTTTGGAAAAATTAAACAACCGTGAAATTGTTCAGTTTCAAATTAAGGAGATTGACTTGAATGAAGGGATTTCATTAAGAGGTATTCCACTCGTAGGAAGAGCAATTGGTCGTATCTTTTATGCATTAAAAGTCCGTCCTAATTTTAATGAGTTTGCACACAAGATGTCAACTAATGATTTTAATTTAATATCTCAAAAATTAAAATCCGCTGAAGCTGAAACAAAAATGTACGCAAAAATTGTTAAGAATGAATTCGGAAATCCTGAGATTGTTGAATGTTATTATCATAACGATAAGAAATCACAAGCTGATACATCAAACATCAATACTTATTTTGATTGGATAAAAAATTCATTAGAAACAAGTGAAAAAGATTATAGCTTAAAAGGTTTCAATTTTAATTCAAGTAAAGAAACATTTGATTTAATCTTATTAGATGAAACACAAGAAAATCGAATTGATGCTTTTGGGACAGGTCTTGACTTATGGAAAATGGGTGACCGCTTTGAGTTTAATTCATTAAAATTTGATTACGCACCATTCTTAGAGAGATTATCTTGTACAAACGGTAACACTGCTTCACAATATGGATTTGCTGCTGATATTAGTCATTCTAAATTTAATGACCGCCGTTTAGAAACAGTTATTCAAAAAGCATTAACTGTTAAAAATGAATCTGTACCTCTTATCTTACAAGAAGCGGTAAGCCACTTACAAAAAAATAACGTATCAATGGCTGAGTTTTACCAATACCGCAAATTCTTTGAAAATTTGAATGATGATGGAATTTACACAGGTCTTATTAACACTTATTTTGATGATAAGCCTTTTTATCAATCTTACGGAGTTGACATTAAAGGAAAATCTCAAAAATGGAAAAGTACAGCCAACACAGGTATTAATAGCTATGATTTTTTCAATATGATTACATACATAGCATCGCATCCTAAAGAAATTCGTATGGACCGCGAACACCGATCACAATTACAAATCAATGTATCTAACCTTTTATTTAAAAAGGAACTTGATTTGGAAGACATTGCTACTTCAGTCAAAATTGACTATCCTCGTTTATCAGCAATGTATTAATACCTGTAACCACATAAAGAAAAAAGACCCCGCTTCGGCGGGGTTTTTGTGATATATAGAAAAAATCAAATTTTTATGAATAACGGTTATCTAAAAACTTTTGAGGATTTCACTCGTGAACTAAAAAATGAAATTCCAAAAGAAGGTGATAAAAAGCCATCAGACAAAAGAAAAATTATCTTAGGGCCTGATACGCAAAACTCATCATCACCATCAAATCTCGAAACAGAGGTAGGAAGCAAATACCCACAAGGAGGATTATGAAAAAATCATTTAAAACATACGAAGAATTTATTGGTGATAAGTCTCTTGATAAAGTTGCTAAACATAATAAGACAGTTCAAATTGCCACAATTAATACAAACACACCTGGTGAAGAATACGATGATGAAGAAGATGGCGGAGATACTCTTAATGGATCACCTCTTAATGGAGAAGAATAATGAAACTGAATCTATATGTTGGAACAGGAACTAAACCAGAAACAAAAGAACTCTGGAGAAACTTCTTTAGCGGAAGAGGATGCCAGGTTAATTGGGTCACCGAAACAAATGTTTTGGATTCTCAACCTGACATACTACTTTTTCCAGGCGGTAAAGCGTCGCAAATTGCTAAAGCAATTGGAGAAAGCCAAATAGCAGAAATAAAAAATTGGGTAGGCCTAGGTGGTAATTATGTTGGTGTTTGCGCTGGAGCGTACTTAGCATCTGAAACTTATAATTGGTCTTTACATATATCTCCTATAAACGTTTCAAGAAATTGGGAAAGAGGTAAACATGATGTTAATATAAAATTGCATGACGTTAACACTAATGTAGTTTTTTATAATGGCCCTGTTTTAGAAAGCTGGAGAGACATTGAAATTATAAGTACATATTCGTCAAACATCGGTGATCATATATTAAAAGAAACGCCAGCAATTTTTACAAATAATTATGGAAAGGGCAAAGTTTTATTATTTAGCCCACACCTAGAAAAAACTGAAGACTTAAAAGAAGAACTTTGGACGTTTTTATCTGATTTTTATAAGAGATAAATATAAAAAGAAAAAGTGTATAATGAGTTTAAAATTATATGAACATTGGCTAATTACTGAAGGGGGTTGGGCTACAACTAAAACACAAGGCACAGTTATTAAACCTCTTATTATTGCTGATTGTGTTAAAAAGACAAAAATCATAGCTGAGGAATTTACAGCTCATTGTAAAAGTATTGAATTACCTCCGCTTGACTTTACAAAACCAATTGGTAGTGGCACTTGGTATGAAGACGATATTGAATCGCAACCAGACAAAGTTTATGGTGATGTTGATTTTATGGTTTCATATCCTGTTTTAGAGCTAACAGGCAAAGATCGTCGAGCTGATGAAATAGCAACCGTAAAACTTTACAATAAAGAACTTATTGACTTCTTAAAGAAACAGAGATATTCTTTTATTGATATTGCAGAAACAATGACTGTTTCTAGTGATGCATCAATTAAATTTATTATGCAAGTTGAAACATCAGACGGTGATGGGTGGATTCAAGTTGATATAGTTGTAACACATAGTGATTATAAAGAATGGGCAATATTTAGAATGACTCCTATTCGCAATGTAAAAGGATTTGTTTTAGGTAACTTATATTCTTCTTTTGGTGAAGTTCTTGAATTAAGTATACAGCCTCGTGGTGTTAGAGCAAAATTTGCTGGTTCTGAAATGGTTTCATATAGTAAGAGAGCTGGTGTTGAAGAAAAACTAATTACGTCAAACATTCAAACATTTATGCATGATATTGCTCATTTCTTTTGGGAAGCAAGCGGAACAGATAAATCATTTGAAGAAGCCCCTTCATTAAAAAGATGGAAAGGTATTAACCCACAGAACCCAAGATTTGAGGATCTTTGTGATGGTATTCGCGGTGTAGCGGAAACTCTTGAACAGCTTGGTGAATTTGGAACAGTTATAAAATATAAATCAGCAAAAGAATTATTAGAAGCTGTTAAGAAGAAATACATTGAAAAAATGGAAACTGCAGCTAATGCAGAAAAACTAAATAAAGCTGAAACACCAGCTGCAATCGCCGCTGCTGAAAAATTACGTAAGTTTGTTAAAGATTACGTTGAAATAGCAAATAAACTTTTATAATTATGTTTAAAAAGTTTTGTAAAGATTGTAAAAGTATCATAAATCATAATGCTATTTATATTTCAATAATCTTAATATCAATTTTTGCTTCTATAAAATTATTGAGACTATTTAATGTTATACAACATGTAAGATACATAGGAGAAATTGAGTTCTTGATATTTTTGTTTTTTTGCATACCTTTTTATTACATAATAAAAAATTTAGTCATAAAACAAAAAGAATCTCTATTAATAGCAAATTATCAAAAGAAACTTAATGAAGTGTTAATTGAGCAATCGCATGAAGAAGCGTTTTACATGGGAGATCTTGCTAATAGTAGTAAAATATTAATCAATCAAGTAATTGAAACGTTTAATGTTGATAGAGCTTCTATTTGGCTTTATGCTAAGGATCATGAAAGCATAGTATGTGAATACTTATACAACAAAAGTCCAAAAGAATACGAAAAAGGCTTAAGAATGCATGAAAAAGATTTTAAAACGTTGATCTCTTGTGTTAACGCAGGGCCTCTTATTGTTTTAAATAATGCTAATTCACATCCTGCTGTTGAATGTTTTTTAAATGCGCATGCAAGAAGTTTAAACATATCTTCTGTATTAATTGTCCCTATTTGGTATAGAGGAGAAATTGTTGGTATAATAAGTATCGAGAGCTGTGATGGTAAGAATTGGAAAAAAGAAGAAGTTGATTTTGCTCAGCTTTTGTCTTCTCACTATTCTTTTGCTTACTCAATTAAACAAAATTCATCAATTTATCATAATCTTACTGATATGGAAAAGTTTATTGATAAAGCTGCTCTATTATCAAAAACTGACCATAAAGGTAAGATAATCTATGTAAATGAAAAATTTACTGAAGTATCAGGTTGGAGTTACGAAGAAATTATTGGAAAAGACCACAGGGTTTTAAACTCAGGGTTTCATGATGATAATTTTTGGGAAGACATGTATAACGTAACAAAAAATAAAAAGAAAATCTGGAACTCTGTTGTAACAAACAGAGCAAAAGATGGGAGTATTTATTTTGTTGACACATTTATTAAAGCTGATTTTGATGAAAATGGCAAACTTAAAGGATACACATCAATACGTCAAGATGTATCAGATATTATTACGTCATTGCATGAAATTAACAAAAAGAATTCATATCTTGAACATGCTGCAAAAATTATTCGTCATGATATGCATAGCGGAATTAACACATATATTCCTAGAGGCATAACGTCGCTTGAACGAAGACTATCACCAGAACTTATAAAACAATATAAATTAGAAGTGCCTTTAAAATTACTAAAAGAAGGTCTTTCACACGCTCAAAAAGTTTATAAAGGCGTTTATGAATTTACAAATCTTGTTAAGTCAGATTCTGAACTAACAAAAACAAAACTAAACTTATCAACAATTCTAAAGAGTTTTTTATCGTCAACTGCATATAAAAGTTATGTTAAAATTGATGAACTTCCTGAAGCAGAAATTAATGAATCTCTTTTTTGTACTGCTATAGATAACCTTATACGTAATGGGTTAAAATATAATGATAGTAGCTCTAAAGTTATTCACATATACATGGAAGATAACTTTTTATGTATACAAGATAATGGTCGCGGAATGACACGAGATGATTTAGATAAATATTCTGAACCTTATATAAGAAAAGAAGGTCAAAAGGAATCAGGTTCTGGATTAGGACTTAATATTTGTATCGCAATTTTAAAAGAACATGGCTTTGATTTAACATGTGAAAAAAATGAAATAGGTACAAAGATAAAAATAGAAATTATAAAATGATAGATTCAATATTACTTGTTGATGATGAGGATCTTTTCCATTTAGTTTTTGAAGACGCTTGTAATCTTCTTGACATAACATTATCTCTTGAAACAGTGTCTACGGCTGAAGAAGCTGAAAGCATGTTTAAACGTTGGTATGAAGCTGGTCGACACGATGAAAAACCTGAAGTAGTTTTTGTTGATTTAAACATTATAGGTTCAGCTTTTGACGGTATTGAACTTGTTAGAAAAATAAATTTTGAGTACGGCAATCACGTTGTGATTGGAATCATATCTTCATCAAATGAATCAACTGAACAAGCAAAAGCTTTACAAGCAGGAGCTCAGTTTTGGTTAGTTAAAAGTGATGACATTGAACCTAGATTAGAACAGTTCAGAAATGATTTTGAAGGATATAAGAAAAGAACTGCACCTTTTAAAGTTTACGCATGAAATTTTGTAAAGAAGATATAGAAGAATTAATATTGCTAGGTAAAAGAAATATTTACCTAGAAGGAAATATATTGAAACTTATTGAGGATACTGATGAATATCCTGAATTTACAGAATACATAAAAACAGCAAAAGAAAAAGATCAAAATAGCCGTAAAAAAAGGTTAGAGATAACTAAACAGATACAAAAACAAAATGCTGATCTTATATTAAAAACAAACGAAAACGAAACTTTAATGTCTGAATTAAAGGATAGTTTAAATGATGCTGAAGAAGATAAAAAAGTAATTGACCAACAAAATAAAGAACTTCTTTTATGGAAAGAAGAAAATGAAAAGATTAAAGGAGAATTGGTAGATGCTTTACATATAGCTGAAGTTGCTAGAACAAATGCTGAAAATGATTTAACCATTTTACAGAATAAGACACAATTTGAGCTAATGGGAAAGATTGTTAAAACTGCTCTTTTTATTATTATAGGAATTGGTATAACAGTTACTTTAATATTTTGTTTATCACTCTTTGCTGGCAAAGATACACAGTTTTCACAACAAGCAAGTACAATAGGAACAACATGGACAAACATCATAGGTATTCTTTTAACAAACTGTTTTAGTATTGTAGGAACAATCATGGGTATTAAACACGCTACAGATAAAAAACAATAAACATGGAAAATCAAACGCCAAAAAAAAGTTGGCTTAAAGATGAAATACTAAAAATGTATTCATCGCAAGATTCTTTCTTTTCAAAGAAAAGAGTAGAATCAGGAATTGCCTTTTTAGTTGCACAAATAGGTATGTTAACATACTTAATTATGAGAATTAAAACAATGGACATATATTCTTTAATTATGTGGGCAGGTACTGAATTTAGTGTTGCTGGCTATATTATAAGTCAAATACAAAAAGAAAAAACTAACACAGATAGTTCTTCCGTTATTAGCACAACACCAGTAACAAATAATGAGACAACTAATAATACAGTTGCTGCAGTAAACACTCCGCCTGCTGAAGAAACTCCTGATACACC
>Ga0214192_1000392_pt1 | contig 27436 bp, 27 predicted proteins | sample TroBogEpilimnion_44_FD_153030 | JGI IMG/M metagenome (GOLD analysis project Ga0214192, IMG submission 153030) | Freshwater microbial communities from Trout Bog Lake, WI - 29JUL2008 epilimnion | ecosystem: Environmental > Aquatic > Freshwater > Lake > Epilimnion/Euphotic zone | place: Trout Bog... | reverse complement strand
CGGTATCCACAAGCTGGATCTCGACTGGTTCATGCAGGTCACTTCGCGCGGCGGCGGCAATCAGCTCGAGCGGCGGCGCGTGCGCGTGCTGGTCGAAATGAAGCAGATCAAAGGCAAGTGGAAGATCACGGCGCTGACGCCGGCGAGCATCCTCGAGCCCCTGCGCATCAAATAGCCCGCGCGAAGGCGAGCACCGCGTTCAGTCCGCCGAATGCGAATGAGTTCGAGACGGCGTAATCGACCGAAACCACGCGAGCGCTGTTGGTAACCACGTCGAGTTCACACTCCGGATCCGCTTCGGTGAAATGAATGGTGGGCGGCAGGAAGCCGTTCTGTAAACCGATGATGGTTGCCGCCGCCTCGATTGCGCCCGCCGCGCCGAGCGTGTGGCCGTGCATCGCCTTCGTGGAAGAAACCGCGGGACGGCGGCCGCCTGGTTTGTCTCCGTGCGCCTGATCTCCGAATACGAACCCCAGCGCGCGGGCCTCGGTTGAATCGTTCGCCAGCGTGCCGGTGCCGTGCGCGTTGATGTAGCCGATCTGGTCCGGAGTGAGTGCGGCGTCGCGCAGGGCCGCGCGGATCGCCTTTGCCGCGCCCTCCGCCGAAGGCTGCGTGATGTGGTGCGCGTCGCTCGACATGCCGAAGCCCACGATCTCCGCCAGCGGCTGCGCCCCGCGCGCCCGTGCGGCATCGAGCGGTTCGAGCAGCAGCATCGCCGCGCCCTCGCCCAGAATCATGCCGTTGCGATCGCGGGAAAACGGACGGCATAGCGTCGGCGAAACAACCCGCATCGCCTCCCATGCCTTCAGAATTCCGAAGCTGAACGGAGCCTCGCTGCCGCCGGCAATCGCCATCGGCGCCTGTCCGCTACGCACCATGTGAAACGCCTGCCCGATGGCGTGTGCCGAAGAGGCGCACGCGGTCGAGATCGTGAACGCCGGGCCGGTGATGCCAAGATCCTGCGAGATGGCGCTGGCGCCGGCATTGGCCATGGTCTTCGGAATCGTCATGGGATGCACGCGCGGCCGCCCCTGCTCGTAGAGCTCCACAAAGCCTGCATCCTCGGCCGTCTGTCCTCCGATGCACGAGCCGGTCACGATCGCCGCGCGCTCGCGCAATTCCTCCGTCAGCCCGATTCCAGCCTGCGCGAGCGCCTCGCGCGCCGCCACCACGGCCAGCTGCGCGAAGCGGTCCAGCATATCGGCGTCTTTGGCGGAAAAGTGGTCCTCTGCGTTGAAGTCACGCACCTGCGCCGCGTTGGCGAAGCGCAGTTCGCCCGCGCGCGCGAGCCATAGAGGCGCCACACCGGAACGCCCCTCACGCAGTGCCGCGGCGAATGCCTCGCGACCGGATCCAATCGCGCAAATAACGCCGAGACCGGTCACCGCGACCCGGTTCGCGTTCGGGTGGTTCACGAAGCCTGCGCGGAGATGAGGCGGCGCACACCGTCAATGACGTCGCGAACCGTCTTCAGGGTACGCATTTCCTCATCCGGCACGTTGATGTTGAACTCGTTCTCCACGGCAAAGACGATGTTGACGGCATCCATGGAATCGATGTTGAGCTCTTCGAAGCTGCTCTCCGCCGTGACGGTCGCAATATCGCGGCGCTGCGTATCCGCCACAATGTGGAGGATCTTTTGCGTCAGCTCGTCGTCGCTCAGCTGGTTTTCGGGCATAGGATGCTGGAAACGGTCTCGAACCGATAGCCGCGCCCGAGCAGCTCGGGAACCATGCGCCGCACCGCTTCCACGGTCTGGCTGCAATCGGGATCCGGTTGCGTGCCGCGGCCGTCATGCAGGCACAGGATGCCGCCGTTCGAAGCCTGCGAGAGGATGCGCGCGGCAATCGCGGGCGCGGCGAGCTTCCAGTCGCAGCCGATCGACGTCCACATCACGCCCACCAGCCCCAGCTCTTCCTGCATCTCGCGGAAGCCGAACCAGCGAACGCCGTAAGGCGCGCGGAGCAGCGCGGGGCGCACTCCGGCCAGCGCGGCAATGGTATGTTGCGCGCGCCTGAACTCGCCCGCGATGAAGTCCGCCGGGCGGAGCGCAAAGTTCGGGTGCGTATCGGAATGATTGCCGATCTCGTGGCCCGCCTCACGCACCGCGCGCGCCAGATCGGGGTTCCGGCGCACGTTCGCGCCCACCTGAAAGAACGTGGCGGGCACCTGGTATTCGGCGAGAACATCGAGAATCGCGGCAGTGTGCGGCGAGGGCCCGTCATCGAACGTGAGCGCCAGCGACTGCCGATCGCCCGCGCCACGGTACACCGACGGTGCGAAGACCTGCGACGATCTCCCCCGCACGGCCCACGTCGCGCCTCCGATGAAGGCCGCCGCGCCGGCCGCCGCCGCCACCGAGCCGAGCGAAATTCGCGCCATCGTCAGACGATCTCTTCCCGCGCGGCATCCCAATAAACCGTGCGCGACTGCAGATAGCTCTCCGCCGCCAGATGGCACGCCACCGAAACCCGAAAGCCGAGTTCGAACGGGCAGGCCGGCTGGCGGCTCATCCGGATGGCATCGAGAAAGTCCTGCATGTGGGCGCGCGGCAAGGTGGGCGTTTGTCCGATCAGTTCGGCGCCGTCCGGCCGCGTTACTCGCTGCGGAAAATAGCGGATCTGCTGGCCGCGCGCGATGGTGCCTTCGGTGCCGAGCACATCTTCTCCAATGCCCGGCTGGTTGTTGCCGAAGGCCGAATTCCACGTAAACAGCAGGTCGTCGTGCTCCATGGAAACGGCCATGGTGTCGGGAACTTCGCGGCCGTCCTTCCACCGGTAAATCCCGCCCGTCATGGTGACCGCGGCCGGGATATTCAGCGCCATGGTCTTGTACCAGAAGGCCAGCTGCTGCGACATGTTCTCGTGTACGCCGCCGCCCGAATAGTCCCAGAAGTAGCGCCAGTTGGTGAAGCGATGCGCGTCGAACTCGCGCGCCGGGGCGCCGCCGAGAAAGGCATTCCAGTCCACCGTGTCCGGCGTCATGTCGGGATAGGCGGGCCGGAACCACTGCGGCTTGCCGTGCGGCGTGTTGCGGTAAAAATGGGATCGGATCGCCGTGATCTGCCCCACCGTGCCGCCTGCCAGAAAATTCCCCGCGTCGACGACATGGCCCGACGAGCAGACCTGGTGGCCCACCTGCACGGCCGGCCTGCCTGCGTTCTCCCACGCGCCGCGCATTTGTTTGGCGTGATCCACCGTGAACGCCATGGCCTTTTCGATATACACCGGCTTGCGGGCCTCCATCGCGGCGACGAACGCTTCGGCGTGCAGATGCTGCGGCGTGGCAATCACGACGGCATCCACCGCGGGATCCTCAATCAGGCGGCGATAATCGGCGCAGGTGCGGGCGGGGGCCAGCCGCGCAGCCTCTTCGAGCCTCCGCGAATACACGTCGGCAAATGCGGCGATCTCCGTATTCGGGCAGGAGGCGGCTTCGCGGGCGAGCTGCGTGCCGCGGTCTCCGGCCCCGATGATGCCGAGCCGGACGCGGTCGCTTGCGCCCAGCACCTTGCCGGTCGCAATAGTGCCGGCGAGGCCCGTGGCCACGTTGCCGATAAAGTTCCTGCGCGTCTGCATGGAAAGCAATACCAGTTTACCGCCCGGGGTTTGGGAGCCGTGACACCGCAGCCCGCCATTCCGAACCCGCGATGCCGAACCCGCGATGCCGAACCCGCGTTAGGATAGTCGAATGTTCCCGCGCCGGATCGCTACCGTTATTGTTTCGAGTCTCTCGCTGCTCGCCGCTGCCAGCGCGGCGGACACTTCCGGCGTGCCTTCGCCGGCGGCCCGCATGGAGCGCCGCATGGCGGACCTGCGCAAGAGCCCGCTCGAACTGACGGCCCTGCTTTACCGCATGCCCAAGGGCGCCGACCTTCACAATCACCTCTCCGGCGCCATCTACGCCGAATCGTTTCTGGAAGAAGCTGTCGCCGAGCACCTGTGCGTTGACAAGAGCACCATGTCTCTTGTCGCGCGTCCCGCCGGCGCGGCGCAGTGCCCGGCCGGACTCGTCGACGCCTCTGCAGTTCCGGCCGACAACACGCTGCGCAATGCCCTGATCGATGCCTTCTCCATGCGCAACTTCGTCGCGGGGCCGCAGTCCGGGCATGACCATTTCTTCGATACCTTCGGCAAATTCGGCGCCGCCGGAACCGGGACGCTCGTCGCCGAAGTGGCGCAGCGCGCGGCGGACCAGAACGAATCTTATATCGAGCTGATGGCGCTCTCCGGCGGCGGCCCCATCGCCGCGCTCGGTCAAACAGTGGGCCTGACCGATGACTTCGATGCCACCCGCAGGAAGCTCGAAGCCGCCGGACTTGCCGCGCAGGTGCAGGCCGCCAGAGCCAAGGTCGATCAGATGGAGCAGGCCCGCCTCGCCGCGCTCGGCTGCACCCGGAATCCCGATTCGGCGGCCTGCCGGCTCGTGGTCCGCTATCAGTATCAGGTGCTGCGTGAGTTCCCCAGGCAGCAGGTCTTCGCCCAGGTCATCGCCGGATTCGCCATCGCCGCCGCCGACCCGCGCGTCGTCGCCGTGAACTTCGTGCAGCCCGAAGACGGCTACAATTCCATGCACGATTACTCGCTGCACATGAAGATGGTGGCCTACGCAAAGTCCGTTTATCCGCAGGTGCACATCAGCCTTCATGCCGGTGAACTGGCCCCCGGCTTAGTGCCGCCGGACGGACTGCGCTTCCACATTCGCGAGGCCGTCGAAACCGGCCAGGCCGAGCGAATCGGCCATGGCGTCGACGTCATGTATGAAACCGACCCGGCCGGTCTTCTGAAGCAGATGCGCGACCGGCACGTGGCCGTCGAAATCAATCTGACCAGCAACGACGTCATTCTCGGCGTGAAGGGCGAGCGCCATCCCCTGCCTGTGTATCGCAAATACGGTGTTCCCGTCGCGCTCTCCACCGACGATGAAGGCGTCTCTCGCTCGCAGCTCACCGAGGAATTCGTGCGAGCTGTCCTCACCCACAACCTGACCTATTCCGACCTGAAAGACATGATCCGCAACAGCCTCGAATATTCGTTCGCTCCCGGCGCGAGCTACTGGCGCGAACGAAAATACAGCGCGCCGGTCAGCGCCTGCGCGGCGGGACGGAAGTCGGCCGCCTGCGCGGATTATCTGGGGAAGAACGAAAAGGCGCGCCTCGAGGCCGATCTGGAAGATCGCTTTGCCGCCTTCGAAAATTCACGCGAGTAGCGCGTGGCGCGGCGGTTTCGGTTTTGGTTAAACTGATGGTCATGCTGAAAACAATCGCACTTTCCCTCTGCTTTGCCGCCGCCGCACTGGCGCAAAGCCCCTCCGTCGGCAACTGGCAGTATGTCGATGGCGCCAAGACCACATTTATCCGCACCTTTGAAGAAGGCGGCCAGCTGAAGGCGACCATCGAGAAGGTCACCAAAGGCGGCGCGGACGACCCCGCGGCAGTCTGCGACAAGTGCTCCGGAGACACCAAGGGCAAGCCGATGAAGGGCCTCCTGATCCTGTGGGACACCAAAAAGGACGGCGACGGCTGGAAGGAAGGCAAGCTGCTCGACCCCGAAAGCGGCCGCATCGTGACCGGTAAAGTGGAAGTGCTCGAAGGCGGCAAGAAGCTGAACGTCAAAGGTTCGGTGGCATTTATCAGCAAGACCCAGCTCTGGGTCCGCGTCCCGTAACCGTTCCGCGGGCGGGCATTGCGCGTGCGGAAACTGCGCGGGCGGACATTGCGCGTGCGGACACTGCGCGGGCGGACATCACCGCATGTCCGCCCGCCTGCGCCCACGCCCGCATACGCGTCCGCCCGATGCTTCTCCGCCCGACGCTTCTCCGCCCGATGCATCTCCGCCCGAATTTGAAATCCCGCCTGCCTCCCGAATAATTCATCCGATTTAAATCAAAAAATACGCTTCTTTTTCCTCCGGCTGTATTAAACTACCTGCAAATCCAGTTTTTCGAAAGGTAGACCCATGCCGGACACACCGCAGCAGATTGGCGCCAGCATTGCCGAAGAAGTCTTCACCCGCCGCCTCGCCGCCCGCGCCAGCCGGGCTACCGCGCTGAACGCTCATCCGAATCCCCTGAGCATGCGCGTGGCCATGGCCGCCGGCGGGGCTGCCGATTTTGCGGCAGCCTCCGTGACCCGCACCGCCGGCTTCCTCGTCGCGGCCGGCGACTCCTGGTTCGACTACCCGATTCACGACGTCCTCACCGTTCTCGACGACGACTACGGCTACACCGTCGAATCCGCCGCCCACCGCGGCGATCCCATCGAGTCCATGGCCTACCGCAACGGCCAGCTCGATAAAGTGGCGCGCTGTATCGACAAAGTGAAGGCGCAGGGCGCCGTGCCCCGTGCGGTTCTGCTCTCCGGCGGCGGCGACGATATCGCCGGCAACGAATTCGGCATGCTGCTCAACAACGCCACTTCGCCCATCGCCGGCTGGAACGACGCCATCGTGGACGGTGTCCTCAAAGTCCGCATCGCCGAAGCCTACCGGACCATGCTGACCGGAATCATGACCTACTGCCGGAAGGACCTCGGCCGCGTCGTGCCCATCGTCGTGCACGGCTACGACTACCCCGTGCCGGACGGCCGCGGCTTTCTCGGCGGCTGGCCGTTCCCCGGGCCGTGGCTGAAGCCCGGCTTCGACGAAAAACTCTTCAGCGATCTGCCGAAATCCACCGAACTGATGCACGGGATTATCGATCGCTTCAACGCCATGGTCGCCGCCGTTGTGGCCGAGCCGGATTACGCCGGCAACGTCCATTACGTCGACCTGCGCGGCACGCTCACCTCCGACCTCGCCGGCGACGCCTACAAGCAGTCCTGGGCCAACGAACTTCACCCGACCGGCAATGGATTTGCGGCGGTCGCCAAAAAGATTGCCGATCTTCTTGCCGTATTGCCCTGACCCGCGCGCTCTGACCCACGTGCCCTGACCCGCGCGCACTGATCTGCGTCAACCGCGCGCGGCGGATGCGATATACTCGGCTCCTTTGGAGGTTTTCGTGAAAGCTAAAACATTATTCGCCATCGCCCTGGCGGCAGGATTCGCACAGGCCCAGATGACCCCGGAGGTCGCCAAACAGATCTCCGAGATCGGACGCGGCGTTTGCAAGGATCAGACGGAGCAGATTTACCGGCCCATTCACCCGAATCCGCCCTACGCCGGCATCACCATCTCGCGCGATCAGTCCTTCGGCTCCGATCCGAAGAACGTGGCCGACGTCTTCGTCGCCGATAAGGGCGGCAAGAACCGCCCGATCCTGATCTTCGTGCCCGGCGGTCCTGGCAACCGCATTGAAGGCGGCACCAACGGCGATATTTTCTATGACAACGTCCTGCTCTGGGCCGCGAGGAACGGCATGGTCGGCGTGAACATGCAGCGCCGCGCCGGCACCGCCTGGGACGATCCGGCAAAAGACATCAGCCTCGTCATTCAGTGGGCGCAGAAGAATGCCGCCAGGTACAAGGGCAACCCCGCGCGCATCTTCGTTTGGGCGCACTCGCTCGGCAACGTTTCCACCAGCACCTACATCGCGCATCCGGAATACTGGACGCCCACCGGCGTTGGCGTGAAAGGCGTGATCTTCATGTCCGCCGCCGCGTTCGACATTCTGCCGGCCAAGGCGCCCACGGTTGCCGGTCCGGCCCCCACCTGCAATCAGCCCTCGGGCCTGCCGGCGCCGGCGGCTGCCGCCGATGCCGGACGTGGCGGCGCCGGTCGCGGCGACGCCAAAGGTGGCGGCCGCGGTGACGCCAAGGGTGGCGGCAAGGCCGCGCCGGCCGAACAGCCCGATGAAGCCACCATGCTGGCGCGCTCCAACATGCCTGGCCTCGTGAAGTCCAAGGTTCCTTACATGGTGTCGAACGCCGAATTCGACCCGCCGAACACCGCCGCCTTCTCTGAAACGCTGAAGGATGAACTCTGCAAGGCGGGCCGTTGCCCCGTCTACCTGTTCAATAAGGGACACAACCACTTCTCCGAAGTCATGACCGCCGATACCGCCGATGCCTCGGTGACCGGACCGGTCCTGAAGTGGATGAAGAGCGTGAAATAGCAGTGCCGACCTGATCTCGCGGCGCCGCCCGCCGCAATTTATTCCGCGGGCGGCGCCGGGAACAGGTCCAGATATTTGTCCGGCAGCCGCACCGGCCGCAGATCCCGCCCCAGAAAAATATGCCGTGTGCTGCCCGTGCAGACGCGGCGGCCCTCCACCGACATTTCGTAGTGAAAGGTTACAAAGCGCCGGCTCACGTCGCTCACGCTGGTCACCACCACCACTTCATCGTCAAACCGCGCCGGGCTCACGTACCGGCAATGCGACTCCGAAACGGCGAGAAAAATGCCGTCCTCGATCTCCATTTCCCGGTAGCGGAAGCCGATCGCCTGGCAAAACTCCACTCGCGCCACCTCCATCCAGACAAGGTAGTTGGCGTAATAAACCACGCCCATCTGATCGGTTTCGGCGTAGCGGACCCGGATAATGCTGCGATGTTGTTCCACGAACTTCAAATTGTAGCCGTTCGACTCTGTTAAGCTGCCAGTAGTTTGCATATCAAGGTACTTTTTTTCGGTCTATTGAAGGACGTCTGCGGACGCTCCGAAGACACGCTGGATCTGCCCTCCGGCTCCACCGCCGGCTCCGTCTTCGATCACTACGCGGCGGCCATTCCGCGCCTGCGCGACATGGCGGCGAGCATCGTGCTCGCCCGCAACCACGAATTCGCTAAATCCGCCGACGCGCTCTCCGAGGGCGACGAAATCGCGCTCCTGCCGCCCGTCAGCGGAGGCGCGCCCGAGCCGCCCGCGTATCCGCTCGAAATCCTCGACGACGCCGGCCACTACTTTGCCATCACGCGCGAAGCCATCGACGCCCGCGCTCTCGAAGCCCGCGTTCTCGCCGGAAGTGACGGCGCGCTTGTAACCTTTCAGGGCGTGGTCCGTAACAATACCAAAGGGCGCGCCACATTGCGTCTCGAATACGAATGTTACGAGGCCATGGCATTGCGGAAAATGGCGGAGATCGGCCGCGAGATCGCCGCGCAGTTCGCCATTGGCCGCATCGCCATGGTTCACCGGCTTGGAGTCCTCGAAATCGGCGAGGCCAGCGTCATGGTCGTGGTATCGGCGCCGCATCGCCGCCCCTCGTTCGAGGCCGCGCTCGAAGGCATCAATCGCCTGAAGAAGCTGGTGCCGGTCTGGAAGAAGGAGTTCTTTGCCGACGGAGAAGTCTGGGTGGAAGGGGAGTGGGATGACAGTGCGCCGCGCGCGGCGGGCAGTTAAAATTCGTACGCCCCGGCGCATCTGCGCAGCGCTGCTGGCCCTCTGCTGCGCCGCCGCGCTCCTGCCGGCGCAACAGGCCGAATCTCCCGACGCCACCTTTCGCAGCGACGTCCGCCTGGTTCGCATCCTCGCGACCGTCAAGGACCGCAACGGCGCGCTGGTCGGCTCGCTCGGCAAAGACGACTTCTCGGTGCGCGACAACGGCGTGGCCCAGCAGATCGCCGTCTTCGAACGCCAAACCGACCAGCCGCTCTCGGTCGCCGTGCTGATCGATAACAGCGGCTCCACCGCCAAAGAGCTGAAGAACGAAGCCGACTCGGTCACCAAATTCGTGCGCGCCATCCTGAAAGAGGGCAACCCGGACGACGCCGTGGCGCTCTACAGCTTCAACTGGGAAGTCGTCAAACAAACGCCGTTCTCCCGCAATGTCGCTGCCTTCGACCGGTCGCTCAAAGCCCTGCACGGCGAAGCCGGCACGTCGCTCTACGACGCCATTCTGCTCGCCTCGCGCGACATCGAAAGCCGCGCCGGACGCAAGGTCCTCGTCGTCGTCACCGATGGCGGCGATACCACCAGCAGAACCGATTTCCAGCACGCCACCGAGGCCGCGCAACTGGCCGATGCCGTCATCTATCCCATCCTCGTCGTCCCCATCACCAACAGCGCCGGACGCAATATCGGCGGCGAAAACGCCCTCAGCACGCTCGCCCAGCGCACCGGCGGCCAGGTCTTCCTGCCCACCGTCGGCGCGGCGCTCGATCAGAGTTTCGAGCAGATCATCCGCGATCTCCGCACCCAGTACCTGGTCGGCTATTACCCGAAAGACATCCCGCCAACGCCCGAAGCTTTCCATCTGCTCGATGTCCGCGTCGCCGCCGCCGGATTGCAGGTGAAGGCGCGCAGCGGCTACTATGGGGAGGCGCACCCGGGAGCCCTGGCGGGCAGTTCCGTCGCCCCCGGGCAGGTGAGTGGAACGGCGGATGGCGAATCGGTCCGCAAGCCCCGTAAGCCGCAGTCGCCTGCAGCGCCGGCCGCGCCGCCGGTGAAGCCGAAAGTATCGCCCAACTAACGTGCCAGACGCCAAATTTCCCACCTCGAAACCCGCTGCCGCGAAGAGCGCGGACGCGCCCAAAAAAAGCAAATCCGCGCGCCCTGCCGACCAGACCTTTGAAGAGGTCCGCTATCTGAAGCATCTGATCGACGGCAAAATCCCCGTCTGCGTCAAAATGTGCGACGGCGAACTGGTGAAAGGCACCGTGGAGTATTACGATCAGCGTTTCATCCGCCTCACGCGCGTGGGCCAGCCCAACCTGTTTATCTTCAAACAGGACATCCAGTACCTCTACGAGCAGCCGTAACCGGTTCCACCAATTCCATGGCGACATTCCTCGAAAACGCGATCGACATCGCGCACGACGCCGGAGCCCTGCTCCGCAGCTACTTCGAACAGCGGGTGAGCTTCGAACTCAAGGGCGCCTACGATCTGGTCACCGTGGCCGACCGCGCCTCGGAAAAACTCGTGGTCGACCGGCTCAAGTCGCTCTACCCCGATCACAGCATCCTCGCCGAAGAAGGCAGCGGCCACGAAACCGGCGGCGAGTACCGCTGGTACGTGGATCCGCTCGACGGCACCACCAACTTCGCCCACGGCTATCCTGTCTATAACGTCACCATCGGTCTCGAAAAGGCCGGCGAAATGATCGCGGGCGTCGTCTACGATCCCAGCCTCGACGAACTCTTCGCCTGCGAACGCGGCGCCGGGGCCTATAAGAACGGTCGCCGCATCCACGTCTCCAGGGCGCGCAGGCTCGACGATTCCCTCGTCGCCACCGGCTTTCCCAGCCGTCGCCGCCATCAGGACATCAACGTCCACTTCTTCTATCAGCTGGCCATGGCGACTCACGGCGTTCGCCGCGGCGGGGCCGCCGCCATCGACCTCGCCAGCGTCGCCTGCGGCCGGCTCGACGCCTACTGGGAGTTCGGCCTCAATCCCTGGGACATGGCGGCCGGCCGTCTCCTGGTTCAGGAAGCCGGCGGCGTCTGCACCGGGATGACCGGCGGCCCGCATCACCTCCGCGGACCCCACATTCTGGCCGATAATGGCGCGATTCACGAGGAAATCGTGGCTTTGTTCGGCTCCATCTTCCGTGGCGAAGCGCCCCGTTCGCTGCCCGTAGTTCAACCGGCCTGACGGTCCGCCGGTCCCCGCCAGCCCGCCCTTCCCGGCACCCCTTCCGGGCCGGCCTGGAAAGTATTTCGGATAAAATCGAGCTTGTCCTTTACTTTCAGCGTTTTACCATGATAACCTAGTCGCTTATCATGCGTACTGTCGACCTGATCCTGCGTAAACGCGCGGGCGAAGAACTTAGTGTGGAAGAAATCCGGTATCTGATCAACGGGTACACCACCGGTGAAATCCCCGATTATCAGATGTCCGCCTACCTCATGGCCACGTTTTTCAATGGCATGACGGATCGCGAGCTGAGTTCCTTTACCGAGGTGATGATGGCCTCGGGAGCGATTCTCGACTTGTCGGACATCCCGGGCGTGAAGGTCGATAAGCACTCCACCGGCGGCGTCGGCGACAAGACCAGCCTCATCTGCGCGCCCATCGCGGCCGCGGCGGGCGTCATCGTGCCGATGATCTCCGGCCGTGGTCTCGGCCACACCGGCGGCACGCTGGATAAGCTCGAAGCCATTCCCGGCTTCCGTACCGATCTTTCCGTGGAACAGTTCCGCGCCATGCTCACCCAGCACGGCATGGCCTTCATGGGCCAGTCGGACGAAGTGGCCCCCGCCGATAAGCGCCTCTACGCGCTGCGCGACGTCACCGGCACCGTGGAATCCATCTCGCTCATCGCCTCTTCCATCATGTCGAAGAAGATGGCCGAAGGCTGCGACGCTCTCGTGCTCGACGTCAAGGTCGGCAACGGCGCATTCATGAAGAAGCAGGTGGAAGCCCGCCGTCTGGCGCAGGCCATGGTCGGCATCGGCCGCCGCCTCGATAAGAAGGTGCAGGCTCTCATCACCGACATGAACCAGCCGCTCGGTTTCGCGGTCGGCAACGCCGTCGAAGTGATGGAGGTTTCGCAGACCCTGCAGAAGTCGGGTCCCGCCGATCTCACCCGCATCAGTCTCGAACTGGCCGCGCGCATGATCTTCCTCGCCAAGGTCACCCCCACCCTGGACGACGCCCGCAAGCTCGCCGAAGACAAGCTGATGGATGGTTCGGCTTACAGGAAATTCAAGCAGGTGGTGCAGGCGCAGGGCGGCAACCCGCTGGCGCTGGACCGCTTCGAACTGCTGCCCAACGCCACCGGCATGCGCGAAATTCTCTCGCCGCGCTCGGGCTTTGTGAGCGCCATCATGGCCGAAGACATCGGCCGCGCCTCCACCATGATCGGTGCCGGACGCAGCCGCAAGGAAGATCCCATCGATCCCGCCGTCGGCGTCATCCTCGAAGTCAAAGCCGGCGAAAAGGTGGATGCGGGCGCTGTTCTTTGCCGCCTATACTACACAGGCGAAGACAACCTCGACGAAGCCGCCGAACTGGTGGAAGACGCCTTCCGCATCTCCGGCTCGCGGCCGGAAGAGCGCGAACTGATCCTCGAAGTGGTTGGCTGACGGCCGGACTGACCATATGGGGCGGTTTACTGGTCTTCTGGGAATCGCTGTTATCCTGGCAGTCGCGTGGCTGCTGAGCAAGCACAAGTCCGCCATTAAGCTCCGCATCGTCCTGTGGGGCATGGGCCTGCAGTTCGGCTTCGCGGTCCTTGTGCTGCGCACGGACGTCGGGAAAATCTTCCAGGCCGCCAGCGCCGCCGTCACCGCCATGCTCGGCTACGCCGAAGACGGCACCGCCTTCCTGTTCGGCGATACCATCGGCAAGTCCACCGGCTCGCTCGGTACCATCTTCGCCTTTCAGGTTCTGCCCATCATCATTTTCATCGCGTCGTTCTTTTCCATCCTGTACTACCTCGGCATCATGCAGATGATCGTCAAGGCCTTTGCCATCGTGATGCAGAAGGTCATGGGCGCAAGCGGCGCCGAATCGCTCAACGTCGCCGCCAGCATCTTCATGGGGCAGACCGAAGCGCCCCTCACCATCCGTCCGTATCTGGCCGGACTCACCGAATCCGAACTCTTCACCATCATGGTCAGCGGCATGGCGCACGTCTCCGGCGCGGTCATGGCCGCCTACGTCAAATTCGCGCACGTCGAAATCCAGCACCTGCTCACGGCCGTCATCATGACCGCTCCGGCCACCATCATGCTGGCCAAGATCCTGCAGCCCGAAGTGGGTACGCCGGTGACCGCGGGCAAGGTCGAAGTGCAGCTGGAAAAGTCGGCGGTCAACATCATCGACGCCGCCGCGCAGGGCGCCGGTGACGGACTGCATCTGGTCCTCAACATCGCCGCCATGCTGATCGCCTTCATCTCCCTCATCGCGCTGGTCAACGGCGCGCTCGGCTGGGCGCACGGCGTGGTGGCCTTCATCCCGGCTTCGCTGCAAACCATCTTCGGCATGGTGTTCGCGCCCGTCGCCTGGCTGCTGGGCGTCTCCTGGAAGGATGCCGCCGCCATCGGCAATCTGCTCGGCACGCGGCTGGTGCTCAACGAATTCATCGCCTTTATCGATCTCGGCAAAATCAAAGACCAGCTCGATCCCCACTCGTTCACCATCGCAACTTATGCTCTCTGCGGCTTCGCCAATTTCAGCTCGATTGCGATTCAGGTGGGAGGCATCGGAGCCCTGGCGCCGAATCGTAAGTCCGATCTCGCCAGGCTCGGCATGCGCGCCATGGCCGCCGGCACGATGGCGAATTTCATGTCCGCCTGCATCGCGGGCATTCTGCTCCAATAGCAGTTTCAACGGAAGGTGAGGAACCGGTGATGTCTTCTTCGATGTCAGCCGCCGCGGAGTTTATCCAGTCAAAATCATCGCTCAGGCCGCGCGTGGCCGTGGTCCTCGGCAGCGGCCTCGGTGCCTTCGCCGGCGCCCTGCAGGACGCCGTAGTGATCCCGTACGGTGAAATCCCGGGCTGGCCGGTCTCGACCGCCGTCGGCCACGCCGGCAACCTCGTGCTGGGCACGCTCGACGGCTTCCCGGTGGCGGTCATGGCCGGCCGCGTTCATCTCTACGAAGGCTACACCGCGCAGCAGGCCGTCTACGGCGTGCGCGTGCTGGCGAAGCTGGGCGTGCGCTCGCTCGTGCTGACGAATGCGGCCGGCGGCATCAACCCCGACTACCAGCCGGGCCAGGCGGTGCTCATCGGCGATCACATCAATCTCACCGGCCAGAACCCGCTCACCGGGCCCAACGACGAGAATCTCGGGCCGCGTTTCCCCGACATGAGCGAAGCGTATTCCCGGCGCTTCCGCGACCTCGCCCGCCAGGCCGGGCGTCAGGCCGGCATCGATCTGGTGGAGGGCGTCTACGCCGCGCTCGCCGGCCCCAGCTACGAAACGCCCGCCGAAATCCGCTACCTGCGCGCCATCGGTGCCGACCTCGTCGGCATGTCCACCGTTCCCGAAACCATCGCCGCCAATCACGCGGGCATCCGGGTGCTCGGCATATCCTGCGTCACCAATCTCGCCGCCGGCGTGACCGACCAGAAGCTGGATCACAAAGAAGTGCTCGAAACCGGCGAGCGCATGCGCGGCATGATGATCGATCTGCTGCAGCGCATCCTGCCTCGCCTCGATGAAGAATAAGCCGCGGAAGAATGAGCCGCGGAAGAATAAGCCGCAGCCGCAGCCGAAATATTGGAGTCAGCCATGCCGGATCGCCTGATCGACGCCGCCATTCACGTCCGCAACAACGCCCACGCGCCGTACTCGAAGTTCCGCGTCGGCGCGGCGGTGGAAGATGCCGACGGCCGCATCCACACCGGCTGCAACGTGGAAAACGCCACCTACGGACTGACCGTTTGCGCCGAACGCGTGGCCATCTTTAAGGCGATCTCCGAAGGCGCCCGCCGTTTCGTGCGCGTGGCCGTGGTGGCCGATACCGAGACGCTCACGCCGCCCTGCGGCGCCTGCCGGCAGATCCTCTGGGAGTTCTGCGGCGACGTGGAAGTGGTGATGTCGAACCTCGCCGGCAAGACCGAAACCGTGCGTCTCGGAACCCTGTTTCCTCGCGCCTTCGACGGGTCGTTCCTGTAAGCCGGATTCTCAGCCCAGCGGCACCTGCTCCACAATCTCGATGCCGAACCCTTCGAGCGCCACAATCCGGCGCGGATGATTGGTCAGCAGCCGGATGGTGTGCAGCCCCAGATCCGAAAGAATCTGCGCCCCCACGCCCACTTCGTGCTGCGGCGGCGCCTGCGAATCGTTGCGGTCGTGCCCGGCAATGCGGCCATTCTCGGTCCGCAGACTCAGCCGCGTCTGGTGCAGGTAGACCAGCACGCCGGCGCCGGCTTCGGCAATCTGCTTCATCGCCATCCGCACATTCCGCTGGCAGTCGCAGCTGGTGGAGCCGAACACGTTGCCGTACGAGCAGTGCGAATGCATCCGCACCAGCACGCGTTCGGCGCCGGCCACGTCGCCGCGCACCAGCGCCACGTGCGACTCGCTGCTCAGATCGCTCGAAAACAGGAACGTGCGGAAGTCGCCGAACTCGGTCGAAATCACGCCCTCGGCCCGGCGGTGGATGATCCGTTCGTGGCGCAGCCGGTAGCGAATCAGGTCGGCCACCGAAATCATCCTGAGGCCGTGGCGCACGCAGAATTCCCTGAGCTGCGGCACGCGCGCCATGGTGCCGTCCTCATTCATGATTTCGCAGATGACTCCGGCCGGGCTCAGCCCCGCGAGGCGCGACAAATCGACCGCCGCTTCCGTCTGTCCGGCGCGAACCAGCACGCCGCCGTCGCGCGCCCGCAGCGGGAAAACGTGGCCCGGCCGCGCGAGGTCATGCGGCCGCGTCGCCGGATTGACCGCCGCCAGAATCGTGTTGGTGCGATCGGCGGCGGAAATGCCCGTGCTGACTCCTTCGCGGGCGTCGATCGATTCGCAGAACGCTGTGCCGAAATTCGACGTATTGACCGGCGACATGAGCGGCAGCCGCAGTTCGTCGCAGCGCTGGCCGGTCAGCGTCAGGCAGATGAGGCCGCGGCCGTGGACCGCCATGAAATTGATGATTTCGGGCGTGACCTTTTCGGCGGCAATGGTCAGATCGCCCTCGTTTTCGCGGTCTTCGTCGTCCACGACAACGAGCATTCGACCGGCGCGGGTCTCTTCGATGGCTTCGGGGATGGAAGCAAATGGCATGGTCACGGGAAGTACCAATATAGCGTTGGACCGCAGTCGGGCGGCCGCGCGGCCGCCGCCGGATGCGCCTTAGTAGTCTTAAATGAGACGGATGAGTTACGAGAAAGAATTGACGTTAGTGGCGGAGATCGCCCGTGAAGCCGGCAACCTCGCGCTGGAAATCCACCGGGGAAACCTCGGAATCGAGTGCAAGGCCGACGCCTCGCCGGTGACCATCGCCGATAAGGCGTGCGAAAACCTGATTGTGACCGAACTGACCCGGGCCTTCCCGGAAGACGGCCTGATGGGCGAGGAAGGCGCCATGCGCGAGTCCGCCAACGGCCGGCGCTGGATCATCGACCCCATCGACGGCACGCGCGACTTCATCCGTCACACCCGGGCGTGGACCATCCTGATCGGCCTCGAAGAGGAAGGCCGGATCGTGGCCGGCTTCGAATACTTTCCCGCCACCGGCGAGATGTTCAAGGCCGCCAAAGGACACGGCGCCTGGTGGGACGACAAACCGATGCGTGCCTCCGCCGTGGTCAGGAAGAGCGAGGCTATGCTGGGCGTCAACGGCCTGAGCTACCTCTATCGCTACCCGTTCGCACCCGACTTTGTGCAATGGATTTCCGGCTTCTGGACCGTGCGCAGTTCGGGCGGCTGCCTCGATGCCATGATGGTGGCGAGCGGCCGCTCCGAAGCCTGGATCGAACCGCAGGCGCAGCCCTGGGATCTGGCGCCGCTCAAGATCATCGCCGAAGAGGCCGGCTGCGTGACTTTCGACTTTGCGGGCAACGACACCATCTACGGCGGGAACTTCGTGATCACCGTGCCCGCGCTTGCCGATGAGATCCGCGAGTTCGTCAGCCGTCGCTGACGCGGCGGAACTGAGCTACTTGCGCTGGCTGCGGCGAATGGCCGCGACCATGGTCAGCAGCTTTTGCGCCTCTTTGTCGCGGCCCATCTGGTGCAGCAGCGCGGCGTGGTCGTCCATGGTCTGCGCCAGCACGGGACTGGTGATGCCGAGCGTGGTCTCCTGGATCTTCTCCGCCAGCTTGTAGCGCGGTTCGGCAAGGTCGAGCTTGCCCTGTCCCTGGAACACCATGGCGAGGCTGTGCTGCGCTTCGGCCAGATCGGGATTCTGAATACCGCCGTCCTTCTCGCGAATATCCGCGCAGCGGCGCAACGGTTCTTCCGCATCCACAAAGCTCTTCAGAATGCGGTAGGCGTCGCCCAGCATGCACAGCGCCGAAGCGGTCTTGAGACTGGTCGCGCCCAGCAGCCCCTGGTAGGAGAGCATCGCTTTCTGGATATAAGGCAGAGCCGCCTGATGGTGGTTCTGATCGAACATCACCGTGGCGATGTTGAAGTTGACGTTGGCGACGTCGATGCTGCCCGCGCCATAAGCCTTTTCGAGGATGCCCAGCGCGCGATGGTAGGAGGTTTCGGCCTCTGAGTACTTCTTCTCCGCCCGGTAGATCAGGCCCAGACTATTGAGCGTGGTGCCGACGCGGGCGTCTTCGGGCCCGAAGCGCTCGGCTTCGTGCATGGCATGCACGAAAATGGCCTCCGCATCGGTGTAGTGACTGGAGCTGGCGGCGTAAAGCGCCTGCATCACCAGCCGTTTCCATTGCTCTTCGGCATCGCTGTTCTGGCTGCGCGCGGGAGCGCAGATCAGAAGCGAAAACACGAGCACCAAAGCGGAAACGCGGGATATCACTGGTTCCAGAATAGCGAAATCCCTGTGCTAATTGGAGTTTACTGGTACGGGTACCGGAGGTTAACTTCCGGCGCGGCAGCGGCGAGGACGCCGGCAATATTTTCAAAGAGCGTCCCGCCGGTCTCGTTCGGCGCGCTATCGATGCGGATCGCGCCGCCTTCGGTTCGGGCTGCCATCTGCAGTGTGCGGACGCCTGGCCGCAGGGTGCGGACGCGGTCGAGAGCGGCAGCGCTTTCGGGTTCCGCAAAGCCGCTTTCGCCGGACAAACCGGCGAGGACAAGATCGATCGGCACATACGCCCGGGCGGCTATTTCCGCGGCCTCCGCCGCGTTGCGCGCAAACAGCGCCCGCATGCCGTCGCGCTCAAGCAGGCGGCCCAGAAGGATCAGTACCGCGGGATCCTCGTGAATGATCAGAACGTTGGTGGAAGTGGTTTGGCGCTTCATGATCTCTAGATCAAACATAGCGCCGGGAGGGGACGCCGCCTATCGGGAAATGCCTGGTCGGGGGCGGGAAACTTTCATAACTTCGGTTAACACCTCCTAATATCACTGGCGTTATGAGCGGAACTACGGGCCCAGCGTGAAGCGAAGGTAGACGGGGCTTTCTTCGATCTGCACCTGCTGGGTCTGCGACCGCCCGCCGCGCTGCACGGTGACCGAGTGGGTGCCGGGCGGAAGGGCGATCTGGGCGGGCGTCACGGTGCCGGGCACGGGCTTGCCGTCGATCGCCACGGTGGCGCCGGACGGGTTGGTGGTGAGCATGAGCGTGCCGGCGGGCAGGCGGAGGGCGACCGTGGGAGCATCCATGGCGGCTTCGCCCACGCGAATTTCCCGGTATTCGTTCTTAAAGCCGGCGAGCGAGTAGGTGAGATGGTGGACGCCGGGCGTGCCGTGAAGCATGCAGGGTGAAGTACAGACGGTCAGCGGATCGTCGTCGATCGAGACCCGCGCGCCGGGCGGGTTGGAGGTAACCCAGACGTCCTGCGGGCGCGGTTTCGCGGCTGTGGTGGCGGTTGCCGCCGCGGCCGGCGCGGCAGTGGCACCGGGATCGGCACGAAGCTCGGGAATCGGGCTGGGCTTGGCCGTATCGGTAGCGGGCACGCCGGTGGCACCTTCCGGAGCTGCTGCCGGATCGGCGGGCGAATCGGGAGCCGGGGCAGCGGCAGGTGGGGCGGGTGGCGTTGCCGGGCTCGCCGATGCGGGTATGGGCAGACGGCTGACCATCTGGGTCAGAAAGGAGCCCAGTGCGGGGAACAGGCCGGCCTGCCAGGCAAAGACCGAGGTGAGGCCGAGTGCGACGACGATACCCGCCAGAATCGGAAACAGCGGCGAGCGCGAGTGGCGGCGGGTGCGCTGGGGTGGATTCAGGCCGAGACGCGGCCGGACTGGCGGCGGTGGCGGTGGGGCGATCCCGCGTTCCTCATGCGCCGGTTCGGCGAAGCTGGTGGGCAGCGAACGGGAAGCATTGGCGGCGAGCGGCGCCCAGCCGCGCGACTCGGCGCAGGCAATGGACAGCGCCTCGATGAAGGCCGTACAGGTGGGATAGCGGCCGGCGGGCGTTTTGGCGAGCGCCCGGCGGAGCACCTGATCGATTTGCGGCGTGAGGGTCGGGTTGAGGCGGTGCGACTCGATGGGTTGTTCGGCGACGATGCGGTACACGACCGTGCTCAGGTGTTCGCCCTGGAAGGGCCGCTCGCCGGTGAGCATTTCATAGGCGATGACGGCGAGCGAGAACTGGTCCGAGCGCCCGTCGAGCGAGCGGCCCTGCACCTGTTCGGGCGACATGTAGCCGGGCGTGCCGGTGACCGAACGGGTCTCGGTGGTGTTGCCCGGCGTCATGGATTTGGCGATGCCGAAGTCGGCGATCTTGACCGAGCCGTCCTCGTCGATCATGATGTTGCCGGGCTTCACGTCGCGGTGGACGACGCCGCGGGTGTGGGCGTAGTCGAGCGCGGCGGCGCACTGGCGCAGGAGATGGAACATCTGCTGGCCCGGGATGGGCTTGCGGCCGGAGAGGGCGCGGTCGAGCGTGGGGCCGTTGACCAGCGCCATGGCGATGTAGGCGACGCCGTCGTCCTCATCGGTGTCATAGATGGTGACGATGTTGGGGTGGGAGAGGACGCCGGCGGAGCGGGCTTCGCGGAAGAGACGCTCGCGGAGTTTCTGCTGGCGGGCGGGATCGTCGATGTCGCGGATGCGGATGGTCTTGATGGCGAGCGGGCGGCCGATGGCGGGATCGGAGGCGAGGTAGACGACGCCCATGGCGCCGCGGCCGAGCTCGCCTTTGAGCTGGTAACGGCCGATGTGGTCGGGCGCCGGGCTTTGGCCGGGCGTCGGCGTCTGGCCGGGCGTCGGGCTTTGGCCGGGCGTCGGAATGGCTTGCTCCGCCATGATGAGATGTTACCTTGCCTCGGGGCCGTCTGTCGCTTGGCCTGTTGGGCGGGGGTCTGCTGTCGCCTGGCCTGTTGGGTGGGGGCTGCCGGGTCGGGGCGACGTGCCGAGCGGGGCATCGAGCACGGTGGCGAGGAAGGACAGGGCGGCGTGGTCCATCCAGAAGCGGGGATTGCGGCGGGAGAGATAGCCGAGGTGGCCGCCGTATTCGGTGGCGTGGAGCGTGACGTGCGGGTTGGCCTCGATGGCTTCGTGGCGGAAGATGTCGAAGGGGATGAAGGTATCGTCCTTGGCCTGCAGGAGCAGGGTGGGGACGGCGATGCGGTGGAGGAAGTTCTGCGACGACTGGGTGGCGTAATAGCGATCGGCATTGCCGAAGCCGAATGAGGGGGCGGTGATGCGGTCGTCGATTTCGTAGAGCGAGTGGGCGCCGGCGAGGTCGCGTTCGGTGAACAGGCCGGTCGAGAGGATGCGGCGGCGCATGCGCTTGACGAAGCGGCGGTGATAGAGGATGTTGTCCGGCTGTTCGAGGCGGCGGACGCCGCGGGCGAGGTCGATGGGTGTCGAGATGGCGCAGACGCCGCGGATGAGGGAGGCGTCGCCGAGTTCGCCGGCGAGCTTGAGGGCGACATTGCCGCCGAGCGAGAAGCCGATGAGGAAGACGGGCAGGCCGGATTGCTCGGCGCGGAGCTGCTCGAGGAAGACGCGCAGATCGGAGGTGAGTCCGCCGTGGTAGAGGGTGCGGCAGAGGTTGGCGGTGCCGCCGCAACTACGCATATTGAAACGGTGCGCGACGAAGCCGGCGTGGAGCGCATCCCAGGCCATGCTGGCAACGTAGCCGGCTTCACCGGAGCCTTCGAGCCCGTGGAGCAGGACGACCTGGGCGCGGGCCGGAGCGGCGGGGCGCTGGGTCTGGACGAGCACCTGGGTGTGCGGATCCGTCTGGACGAGCCGGCGCTCCATCGGGAACAGGCCGTCGTCGTAGCGGCGGGGCCAGAAGTTCCCGAGGATGGTCAGCAGATGAGGATTGCGGATTAGAGGATGAAAGGGCCGCATGCGGCGCAACTCTCATTCTAGCCGCTACATGATATCCGAGTCGTCGCGAACGGTGACTTTGCCCGGCGCGGCGGAGCCGCCGTTTTCCTTGCGGTTGAGGTCGTCGGCGAGAATGACGGCTTCGGCGAGATCGCGCATGGAGCGGCGCAGGCGGCGGCTTTCATTGCGCAGCCGGAGATAGGCTTCCTCTTCGGTGAGCTTGTGTTTGTGCTGCAGGATGCCCTTGGCGCGCTCGATCATCTTGCGGGCTTCGAGGGTGCGCTTCATGTCGAGCGTTTCCGACATGAGGCGTGCATTCTGGATGGCGATGGCGGCCTGGCCGGCGACGACCTTCACGAAGCCGACTTCTTCCTCGGTGAAGTTGCGCTCGGTGCGGGTGTAAACGTTGATGGAGCCGATGACCTTGCCCTGCGACGTGAGCGGGGCGGCGAGCAGCGACATGAGGCCGGACTTGCGGGCCAGTTCGGGATAACGGTACTGCTTTTCCGTATGGATGTTGGGAATGATGATGGGGTGGCCCTGGCGGATGACGTATTCGATGAGCGAGCCTTCCATGCGGATGGGCATGCGGTGCATGTAATCGGGCGCCGAGCAGCGGGCGGCGCTGACGGTGAGTTCCTTCTTTTCGTCATCGACGAGAAGGATGGAGCAGACGGCGGAATCGAGCGTTTCGGCCAGCATTTCCGAGATGGCCTGGAGGATGCGTTCGAGATAGCTTTCGGCGCTGATGGCCTGGGCGACGGCGGCGAGCGTCTCCATGCGGCGGACGGCGCTCTGCGACTGTTCGGCGAGGCGGGCGCGGGCGATGACGCCGCCCATCTGTTCGCCGATGAAGGTGACGAGGGCGATTTCGTCGCTCGAATGCTGGTGCTGCTCGCGATGCTGCACGTTGATGACGCCGATGATTTCGCCGATGTCGACGAGGGGCACGGAGAGGAAGGCCTCGTAGGTGTCTTCGGGCAGCGTGCTGAAGGCTTTGAAGCGGGAGTCCGCCGAGGCGTTGCTGGCAAGGGCGACGACGGAGTTATGCGCAGCCACCCAGCCGGTGATGCCTTCTCCCATCTGGAGGCGCACCTTGCCGATTTCGGCGTCGTGCGGAAGCTGCGAGGCGCGCAGGACGATTTCGTGCGTTGCGCGGTCGATGAGATACACGAGACAGGCGTCGCTGTGCGTGATCTTCATGATGAGCGACACCATCTCCTGCAGGATCGAGTCAATGTCCTGATCAGAGCTGACGATGCTGCTGATGCGATGTAAAAGAGCTACCTGGGTGCTGGACGTCTCGGCCACGTTTACCACGGTGTGTTGTCTCTCCGTTCCTTAAAAATCAGTGTAGGGAGGCCCGACGGGGCGGGTCCAATTCATTTTTTGTATCGTCACCATCGCGGCAGCGCGGTTGCCGCGCGGCTGGCAGTGGCGGCGCGGTGAATTCGCCGCGCGGCGGCGGGCCGGTGGGCGCGATCCAGTGATAGCACGCGGAGGGGAGGGTGGGGCGAGGCGGCGGCCGGAAGTGGTTGATAAGCGGGAGAAGAAATTTGTGACGGTGGCGTGACCGGGCGGGGTGGGTTGTGGTTCGGGTGTCGGGTGGCGCTGGTTGCGGGCCGGGTGTCGGGTGGGGTGGGCTGCGGTTCGGGTGTCGGGCGGCGCGGGCTGTGGGCCGGGCGGCGGGTGGTGGCGGGCTGTGGATCGGGTGGCGGGCGGCGCGGGTTGTGGTTCGTGCGCGAGCGGTGGCGCGTGGTGGCGGCGCGGGCGGTGCGTTGTGCGCAGGGGTGGTGGTTGCCGCGCGAACGGCAGGAGGCGAGGCGGGGGTCAGGTGAGTTCGGCGCGGATGACGGCGGCGATGCGGTCGGCCCAGTGGCGGACGTCGGCTTCGTTGAGCGCTTCGACCATGACGCGGGCGAGGGGTTCGGTGCCGGAGAAGCGGACGAGGACGCGGCCGGAGCCATCGAGGGCCTTTTCGCAGGCGGCGATTTCGTGGCGGACGGCGGGGAGTTGGTCGAGCGGGCGGCGCTCTTTGACGCGCACGTTGACGAGGAGCTGGGGGTAGACGACGAGGTCGCTGGCGAGCTGGTCGAGCGTGGCGTTGTTGCGGGCGCAGGTCTCCATGAGGCGGAGCGCGGTGAGCATGCCGTCGCCGGTGGTGGCGAATTCGCGGAAGATGACGTGGCCGGACTGTTCGCCGCCGAGGGCGGCGCCGCGGCGGAGCATTTCTTCGAGAACATACTTATCGCCGACGGGGGTGCGGGGCATGGCGATGCCGTCCCGGGCCAGTGCTTTTTCGAGGCCGAGGTTGGACATGACGGTGGAGATGATGACGTTGCCGGGCAGGTGGCCGTCGGCCTTGAGCTGGCGGCCTGCGATGAGCATGCAGGCGTCGCCGTCGATGAGGCGGCCGGAGGGGGCGATGAACATGGCGCGGTCGGCATCGCCGTCGAAGGCGACACCGGCGTCGGCGCCGAGTTCGAGGACTTTGGAGCGGAGGGATTCGACGTGGAGGGCGCCGCAGTGGAGGTTGATGTTGCGGCCGTCGGGCTGGTTGTGGATGGCGACGACGTCGGCACCGGCGCGGCGGAAGAGTTCGGGGGCGAGGGCGGAGGCGGCGCCGTTGCCGCAATCGAGGACGATCTTCATGGCGCAATCCTCTTTGACGAGGCGCGTGTGGAGGGTGGAGAGGAGGAACTCGATGTAGGGTTCGGCGTCCCAATCGACGTCGAGCAGGACGGGCTGGCGTTCGGCCTGGGTGTCGGGGAGGATGCGGAAGATTTCTTCCTCGACTTCGTGCTCCTCGTCATCGGGGAGTTTGTAGCCGGTGCGGGCGAAGACTTTGATGCCGTTATCGGAAAAGGGGTTGTGGGAGGCGGAGATCATGACGCCGGCGGAGAAGCCGCCGGTGCGGGCGAGGTAGGCGACGCCGGGGGTGGTGACGATGCCGGCAAAGCGGACGCTGACGCCGGCGCGGGCGAGGCCGTGGGCGAGCGTGGCGGCGATGGCGGGGCCGGATTCGCGGGTGTCCATGCCGATGAGGACGGGGAGTTTGGAGAGGCCGCGACGGACGAGGTCGTTGCCGAGGGCGATGCCGAGGGCGGTGACGGTGACGGCGTCGAGAGGCGGAACTCCGGCTACGCCGCGGATTCCGTCGGTTCCAAAAAGTTGCTTTGCCATGTGTTGTTTCGCGACCTAGTGCGTGCTCTGTACCTGAAGTTTCACTTTAACCTGCGGGGTGCCGGTGAAGCGCACCTGGGGTTCGGCGGCGTAGACGGCGAGGGACTGTTCGCCGGGGCCGGAGAGGCGGGAGAGATCGAAGGGATCGGTGACGAGCGAGCGGGCGGCGCGGACGTGGGATTCGGGGCCGGCGATTTCGAGGGAAGGGGGCGTGATTTCGACCTTGCCGAGGGTGAGGCCGGGCGGGAGAGCGCCGGAGAAGGCGACTTCGACGGGGACGGCGCGGGTGGCGCGGCGTTCGAAGCGGAAGCGGAGCTGGGCGGGGGTGATGCGGACGATGCGGGTGCCGCGCGGGAGTTTAATGTCGGAGGCGCCGAGGGTGAAGGTGCGTTCGCCGGGGGCGGTGACGGTGGAGAAATCGAGGATGGCGGCGAGTTTGGCGTCGGCGAGGCCGCGCATCTGGATGGCGGGGCCGGTGGTTTCGAGGTGGACGGATTCGACGATGGGCGAGCTGATTTCGAGGTCGCGGGGGAAGTTGCTGTATTCGACGGGGACGGAGAGGATGGTGGCGAGGTCGGGTTCGCCGGCGACGTTCAGCCAGATGGTGAAAGAGGCGGCGAGGGCGAAGAGCTTCCAGCCGAGGTTGTGAGTGAAGAAGCGGAGCATGGACTAACGGACCTGCCTGGCGAGGGCGGAGGGCGCTTCGGAGGGAAGGCCGGAAGAGGGGCCGCGGGGCGGAAACGAGGAAGATTTGCGGCTGGCGCCGAAGTGTTCGGCGATGCGGGCGTCGACCTGTTCGAGGGTGACGCCGCGTTCGAGCGAGCCATCGAGGGCGATGGAGATGGTGCCGGTTTCTTCGCTGACGATGAGGGAGAGGCAGTCGGTTTCCTCGGTGATGCCGATGCCGGCGCGGTGGCGGGTGCCGAGTTCGGAGGACCACTGGGGGTTGACGGTGAGGGGGAGGAAGCAGGCGGCGGCGGCGATGCGGTCCTTCTGAATGATGACGGCGCCGTCGTGCAGGGCGGTGTTGGGCTGAAAGATGGAGAGGAAGAGGTCGCGCGAGATGGCGGAATCGAGGCGGACGCCGCTTTCGATGAAAGTACGGAGGCCGATGTCGCGTTCGAGGACGATGAGAGCGCCGGTGCGTTCGCGCGAGAGAGTGCTGAGGGCGAGCAGGATTTCGTCGGTGGATTCGGAGCGGCGGCCGCCGCCGAAGATGCGCTTGCGGCCGAGGCTGGCGAGGGTGCGGCGGATTTCCGACTGGAACAAAACAATGATGGCGATGGCGGTATAGGGGACCAGCGAGGCCAGCAGGGTGCGGAGCACTTCGAGGCCGGCGTGGACGGAAAGTTCGTAGGCGATGAAGACGGTGAGGATGCCGGCGAGGATGTGGGCGGCGCGGGTGCCGCGGACGATCTGGAGGAGCTGATAAATGAGAAAAGCGACCGCGAGGATGTCGACCACGGCGGTGGCGGTGAGGTGCGGGATGCGGATGTCGAAGAGAGTCGGCATTCGGCTGCTGGCTGCCGCTATTGTATCGGTTTCAGGAGTCGGGAGCATCGGGAAAATGAATGGCGCGAATCAGGGCGGCGGCGCGGGCGGGCACACGTGGGGTGCGCGAACGGCCGGGCGGCGGAGCTGAGAGGCGAAAAACGGGTCAGGCGGCCTTTGGGCGGAGGCGTTTTTCGAATTCTTCGAGGCGGAAGCCGGATTCGCGGGCGAGATCGACCTCTTTGGAGCGCTGGAGGAGGTGGAAGTGGCGGTCGATTTCCTCGGTCGAAAAAACGAAGCCATCTTCCAGGGGGTTGAAGGGGAGATTGCGCATGAGGCGTTCGCGGCGGAAGTTGAGGGCGCGGGGCATGTCGCGCTTTTCGAGGGCGGCGCGGTCGGACTGGAGGCGGCGGAGATCCTCCATGGAGGTGCGGATGGAGCGGTAGATGCGCTGTTCGTAGAGGGTGATGTTGGCGAAGGACTGGGATTTGTGGAGGAAGACGAGGGCGGCGTCGAGGAGGTCGGGGTCGGGCGGGGGAGCGGGCGGGTAGGGGCTGGGGCGGGCGATGTGGCGGGGGTTGACGGGTTCGGGTTTTTGGCGGAAGGGGTTGCCGAAGGGGTCGAAGGGACGGTCGTCGGCGGTCGGGGCTTCGGGAGGGGTGAGGGTACACATGATTTCCTCGATGGAGCGGACGCGGCTGAGACGCCAGTAGGCGTCGACGATGTTGCGGGCGACCTGGAGTTCGAGGGCGCCGTGGGGGCGGAGTTCGGCGAGTAGGGAGTCCTGGAGGGCTTCGTAGGATTCGCGGTCTTCGGGATTGAGGTGGACTTTGCGGGCGGTGAGGCCGTGTTTGACGGCGTTGGAGCTGGAGCGGGCGCGGCCTTCGGGAGTGACGGGGCCGGTGCTGTGTTGGGCGTTGGCGCGGTTGGCTTCGAGACGGGCGTCGGAGAGCGGAGTTTTTTCCATAGAGTTCATTGCCATTTCGAACAAAGAAGTAGCACGGCGAAAGGGGGCCGGGGCGGGGGGAGGCGGGTAAGTGGTTGAGGGGGAAGGAGAGAAAAAATCGGGAGGCGTGAAAAAGGCG
>Ga0214192_1000390_pt1 | contig 27539 bp, 20 predicted proteins | sample TroBogEpilimnion_44_FD_153030 | JGI IMG/M metagenome (GOLD analysis project Ga0214192, IMG submission 153030) | Freshwater microbial communities from Trout Bog Lake, WI - 29JUL2008 epilimnion | ecosystem: Environmental > Aquatic > Freshwater > Lake > Epilimnion/Euphotic zone | place: Trout Bog... | reverse complement strand
ATGAGCATAATTACAGTCGTGATAGCGCTGATAACCAGCATAATAATCACTTGCCAATGGTCGCGCCAAATTTCCTGAAAGCGTATGGGGGGTTGATTTTCGTAAGGGGGTAAATGTAGGGTCTGTAATAAATCTTCTATTGGTTCATAATTGTAGGGGAGTGTAAATCCATGGATGCCTATAGCCCTGGTTGTTTCGCTATCTTCAGGTAGTTCCAGTAGTAAAGCAGTGATGCGTTTGGCGAGTTCTTCTGGCACTTGCGGCATAACAGCGACAGGTTTTTCCGGGTATAACCGTGTTGATAATTTATAGGGATAACTAGGTAAGTCTCTTTGGTTAATGATTTTAATTGTATTGGCAGGTAGTTTGCCAGCTTGTTCAAGCGCTTCAAGAAGACCGCTGCGAATAAAAGCGGCGTCAGCATGACCGTCCAGAAGTGCTTGCAATGCTTTGTCATGAGGTAAACCAGTGAAAATCAGTTTTGCTTCTCTGGTCAGATTGATGCCTATATTAAAAAGCTCCAAGGCTTGTGCTTGATAACCTCCTAAAGAATTAGTGTCGGCAATGGCGATACGTTTGCCAACTAGGTCAGCAAGAGAATGAATTTGGTGGTTATCAGCACGAACGACGATAGTACCGCCAAAACCGTGTAAAGGTTGATGATTATTCGATTCGCCTACTACACTGGCTATGGGTGCCGATAAACCCATTTTGTGGGCATAATAGAAATAGTTGGATGGATTAGTGATAACAAAATCCAGTTCACGTGCTTTGATTGCTGTGTCCAGACCGTTGAAGTCATAAACATGAACATTGATTTGGGTATGATTATCAAAATTACCTTTTAGGTAATTTGCAAGATGCTGCCAGCGAGTGAACTCTTCAGCATACGGACGCACACTGAGTACGCCAATATTGATAGATTCAACAATATTGGGTTCGTTTTGTTTGTCGGCAGCGCTAAAGCTTGCCCAAAGATATATCAGTAATCCACATAATCTTAAAAGGTAGAGCATTTATAAATCTCCGGGGATAAAATCCGGTGTGAATAAATGGTCAAGATCAGGCGTTTTTTTGATCAGATTATTTTTAATCATAATCTCTGATAGTTCGAGAATTGACTGTTTTAATTCTTTAGTCGGTGGTGATAAGTAATGACGATTAAAGCTGGCATCAGGTAAGTCGATACCCATAAAAGCACTTTTAATTTCCTCGGGTGGTATTTGCAATATTTTTGCTAATAAATAGGTAGTGTCAATGGGGTTTTTTTGCCAGAGTAACTGAGCCTGAAAATGTGCGTTCACTAGATGGGTTAATGATTTAGTCTGTTTTTCTAAGGCTTCGACCCGAACAGCTAAAACATCGACAATTAATCCGGGAATTCCTCGGCTATCCCAAAGTCGTTTAAGTCCTTTTTTTGCAAATAGAATGCTGACAGGGTCATAACTGATAACACCATCCAGCTGCTGATCGTTCCAAGCTTGCAGATGATCATAATTCATAGGAATTGATATGATGTCGTCATGGCTTAAGTGACTGGCTTCCAGAAGTTTAGTCAACATAATAGTGCCTAGGTTGGATGATTCTACGCCAATACGTTTTCCTTTTAGATCACTTAGTTTTTTAATTTCCGGTTTCACTAGTAGGCTATCAGCTCCCGCAGAGGCATCTAAAACCAGAATAATCTGTAACGCTATACCTTTGTCCAGAAGTTGGATTACTTCATCGATGGTCAGTGCAGCGCCATCTACCTGACCTTTAGCGAGAGCATCGGCTGAAGCGGCAAGGTTTTCAGTTTGAATCAGTTCAATTGCAGTTGTTGGTAATAACCCCTGATCTCGTGCCAAATAGAAAAATGAGTAGCCTGGCCAGATTTGGCAGGCTATTTTGAGCGGTGTTGATGATTGACAGCCGCTAATACCGGACAAAATCGAGGTGCAGTATGTAGCCATGCTCAATTTTAAGAAATCGCGTCTATTGAGAGTCGTTTGGCTAAAATGCTTAGGTATGGGTTTCATCAAATAGGCGAGTTTGCAGGATCGTTAAGACGGTTTGCGATAGCAATGAAATCATCCATACGATTTATAAAAGCGTCGACAACATCAGGGTCAAAATGGAGACCTCGATTTTCAATAATAAGATCTCTGGCGGTTTCAAAAGTAAACGCTGATTTATAGATACGTTTGTTAATCAGCGCATCGAAAACATCGGCAACAGCCATTAGGCGAGCTGACAAAGGGATTGCCTCTCCACTCAAGCCGTTCGGATAGCCACTGCCATTCCATTTTTCATGATGATTGCCCGCGATTTCCATAGCGACGTATAAAAAATCCAGTCCTTCTTTATCTTGTTCATCTTCAATAGCCGCACGGATTGCTTCAGCACCAATTTGTGCGTGCGTTTTCATGATTTCAAATTCTTCGCTGGTGAGCTTTCCTGGTTTATTAAGAATGCTATCAGCAATACCTACTTTACCAATATCATGTAAAGGGGCGGCTTTGGTGTACAGTTCGATAACATTGGGGGTTAATATTTCGCTGTATTTAGGTAACAGGGCTAATTCTTGAGCTAAAAGTTTTACATAATTTTGGGTGCGTATGATGTGGTTTCCAGTTTCATTATCGCGCGCTTCCGCCAGTTTTGCTAAAGCTCGCAGACTAACATCTTGAATCATTTGGTTTTGGCGCATTCGGCGCTGGATTTCAGTTTCTAGCCAAGCATTGTTATCAAGAAGAATATCAGTGGCTTCTTTGACTAAAAGCTGAGTATGTAATCGTGCCAGTACAATAGAGGGTCTGATGGGTTTGGTTATATAGTCTGCTGCTCCCAGTTCGAGTCCATGTGTTTCATCTTCTGCTTCATTGAGTGCGGAAACAAAAATAACTGGAATGTGGTCGGTCTCGGGATTAGCTTTAAGTTGTTTGAGTACTTCATAGCCATCCATTTCTGGCATCATGATGTCCAGAAGGATGATATCGGGTTTGGGTTGGGTAACTGCCGAAGTTAAGGCATGCGCGCCCGAATTGGCGATACGTACCTGATAATAAGGCATAAGTAATTCACCCAGTACAATCAAGTTTTCAGGCATATCATCAACAATCAGTACGGTTTTTCGTTGGCTCTGGTTTGCTTCTGTTTGCATTATTTAAATCCATCCGGTAATTGCAGGTATATTAGTATAATCAACAGGTTTTGCTGTCAATGATTGTTTATTTATGCCTCTAGTGGATAGCATGTTTATGATTGTAGTTGGCTAATAATTTGCTTGATTAATTCTGGACCCTGATAAATCAGTCCGGTGTATATTTGGACAAGGCTGGCACCTGCTTTAATTTTTTCTTCGGCATCATTGGCGTTCATTACACCACCCGCCGCAATAATTGGACAGTCGCCATTTAATTCTTTAGCGAGTTGGCGAACAACTTCGGTTGACTGAATTTTAACGGGTGCACCGCTGAGCCCTCCGGTTTCTATTGCTAAAGGATGATTACCTAACTGCTGGCGGCTGGTTGTAGTGTTGGTAGCAATGACGCCATCAATATTAAATTCCAGTAATAACTGCGCTATGTGATAAATTTCGTCACTGTTAAGATCGGGGGCTATTTTTAACACTAGGGGCACATAACGACCATATTGTTGTTCAAGGTTCAGTTGTTCTTCTTTAAGATTTGCCAGCAATTTTTTAATTTCATCGCCTTGCTGTAACTGACGAAGATTCTTAGTGTTAGGCGATGAAATATTAACGGTAACATAGCTGGCAGCCTGATAAACCTGGCGCAAGCAGAACAGATAATCATCTATGGCATGTTCAATAGGGGTGTCAAAGTTTTTACCAATATTGATACCTAAGATACCGCGGTAATTACTTTTTTTAACTTGCGCGAGCAGATAATCAACACCTTGATTATTAAACCCCATTCGGTTGATGATGGCTTGATGTTCGGGCAGTCTAAAAAGGCGTGGTTTAGGATTGCCGGGTTGTGGGCGAGGAGTTATCGTACCTATTTCTATAAAACCAAAACCTAAAGAGGCTAGGGCATTTATATGATCGCCGTTTTTATCGAGCCCCGCCGCTAATCCAAGCTGGTTTTTAAAGCTTAACCCCATTACCTTAATCGCTTGGTCAGGAAATTTGGGTGTCATGAATGAATTTAGACCACTGGTTTCTGCTAAAGTTAATAATTTTAAAGTGATCTGATGAGCGGTTTCTGGATCTAAGCTAAACAGTAAGGGGCGAACAAAGGGGTAAAAATTCATGGCGATAGCAAAAATAAGATTAAATTAGTGGAGACTTGAAAACTGATAAGCTTCTGGCTTTATCTGAGTGGGGCGGTTTAATACTAAATCGACCAGTAGTTGCGCTGAAGCTGGTCCCATTGCCAGACCATTTCTAAAATGCCCAGCATTAACACTCAGATTAACAATATCTGGATGTTTGTCGATATACGGAATACCGTGTTCAGTGGCTGGTCTTAAACCTGCCCAATGATTGATCGGTGAGAGGTTTTTGAGAGTCGGTAATAAATTAACTGCGAAATCGTGTAATTTTTCTTTAGCAGTTATTGTAGGTGTTTTATTAAATTCACTCTGCTCAACAGTGCTACCCGCTAAGATTTTTCCATCTAGACGCGGAATCAAATACTGATCATTTTCAAGTACGATAAAAGGAAGTGTATCTGGTTGAGCTTCATAAAGCAGCATTTGACCTTTAACAGGCTGTATTTTTGGCTGGATAATTTGGCTATGTGCAAAGAACTGTGCAAACCATTGGCTAGTCCATGCGCCGGTAGTGATAACCAGTTGATTAACATTAAATTGTCCTGAACTGGTGTCAATTGAATTAATTTGTTGTTTGCTTATATGGATGCGGTTAACTTCACAGTGTTGATAACAACGCAAGCCTTTATTGATGAGTTGCTGGAACAATGATTTAATCAGACGGGGATTTCTGGCTTGGGCAATATCTGGTAACCAAAGTGGGTTTTCTGGTTGGCTGTTTAAATTTTTAAGTTGCTCTGTATTGGCTAGAGCGTAATTAATGCTGTTTTCTAGACACCAGTTTAAAGCGGATTTAATGTCTGGGTTTTGCGTTATTAAAAGCCCACATTGACGCCATTCGGGGTCTAACCCGGTTTCTGCAATTAATTGTGTGGCAAGTTCAGGGTACAGTGACAAGCTTTGTATGACTAGTTGGGTAATTGCCTGATGTTGCCGCCAAGGATACAGCGGTAATAAAATGCCACCACCAGCCCATGAGGATTCTTGACCAACGTTATTTTTTTCAATCAAGCTGACGGTTGCACCAGCATTAATAAACTCTCTTGCAGTCAGTAAGCCGATGATGCCGCCGCCAATAATAGTAATATCCTGAGTTGTTATCATAATCAATTGTAAATTAAACTAAGCGTCAAACTGAGGCATTATAACTTAAATTGTTATCGTATCTTGGTAATACGCCTCAGCTTGGTTTGCTTTTAAAAGCATGCGCCTAATAACTTTCAGAAATTTATTTTTTAAGGATAGATGTCGGTATTTGTTGATACGTTCGGGATGAATGGTTCTGCTACCTAAAAATATAGTGAGAATAAAAAAATTTAATAGTTATTTTCCTTTTTTGGATAAGGTTTTTTTGTTGTTTTTTAAAGACAATTCGCTATTTTGTTTAAAAAATTATGTTAGTTATTGATGTAAAAGGATTAATTTAATTTTTAAAAAAAACATTAAAACTTGTTATAGAGCAAATTAGCTGCTAATATCGCCTCTGTGGAACATGCTTTGTTGTATAAAAGCAAATATTGTAAAATAACAACCTCATAAGGGGGACCTAAGAATGAAAAAAACTAATCTTTGTTTAGCAGTAACGGCTGCATTAGCAGTTGGCGGTTCTTTAGCAGCAACTCAAGCAATGGCGCATGAAAAACATGCCAAAAAACATCATCATGAAGTTACTAGTTACTCAGTAAGTAGCAGCACTTCTACTCATGTTACTGACCATAGCAAAGTGGATGCTTTAGAAGCTCAAGTTCAAGCGATGCAATATGAATTGCAAGCATTAAGAGCAGAAGCTAATCGCCCACGTTCAACTGTTGATACTGCGAAAGTTCAAGAGTTGGATCAATGGATGAACACTGTTAAAGCTAAACACGGTGCTCATCATGAAAAAGATAAAGACAACATGATCTTCTTCCGTGGTGGTTATTTACGTCAGGATGACAACAGAGGCGGTACATTAGATCCAACAAATTTGGGTTCTCTTTTTAACTCAAATGGTTTAACGACTGGTGTAATTGGCAACCAAAGTGCATGGTATTTTGGTGCCGGCTTTGATTTTCATTTAAATGATGATCTGTTCGGCTTAATGCAAAATACTGATCTGCTTGCTGAATTGATGTTTGATTATAAAGAGCTTGGTAAAGGTGCTTCTAACGGTCTATCACCTCAAGAAACTGCAGTGTTAAAAACACTTGGCGTTTCTTTACCAGCTGCTAACACAAAAGCAGCGACTGTAAACCAATTTACTTTAGCCGCATCACCAAAGGTTAAATTCTTCAAAGGTCAAGCATTTAGACCTTGGTTGATTCCTGTTGGTTTTGAAGTTAACGTTGTTAGCCCTCCATCAAATGCGATTACAGTATTAAATCCAGGCTTCCAATCAGGTATCGGTGCTGATTATAAAATCTGGAACAACTTGTATGTTGGTGCTGACGCACGTTACCACTATTCAACAGGTACTATCGACGGTATCAACACCAACGGTATTACTGCCGGTGGTTATGTCGGTATCGGCTTCTAAGCAATTCGCTTAGCCGCATCGAAGCAAAAAGGAGGGCGTCAAACCCCTCCTTTTTTTATGCCAAAAAATTAATCAGGAATTGTCTGCTTACTATTAAAATTATGTCTAATAGATGAACGTTTGTGCTTTACTATGTTGATGCGATTGATAGATTTTTTTCAAAAGTATTGCACTTAAATTTGAATCATTTACTATTACTATTGTTTTTTTATGGTTTTATGCGTACTGATTTTTGGGGTATTTATAAATCTAATCATTAGCTGTTCGCTATCCAAATGAATTCCGAATTAGTTTAAAGTAATTGTTTTCATCAAAATTTTCAGGGGGGTTATCATGGTCAATCAAAGCAACAATTTTCCTTTTCAGCGTCATGCACTTGCTTTAGCTTTGGCATTAGTGACCAATTCTGGGAGCACTCATGCTTCATCACTGGAAATTAATGATGGAACCCTTACATTAAATGAGAATACGATTTATTCAACTGGCAATATTAGCAATATTGATCAAAGTCAGTTAACTTTTAATAATATTTCATTGACGTCTGATTCAATTATTTCGAATGGTGGGGATGTCATTATTAACGGTGTGATTTCTGGCGATGGCATTGCAGGTGCATTAACTCAATCTACAACCGATGGTTCTTCCATTGCAATCCATTCTGGAACCATTACGCTTGACGGTAATACCATTGCTTTGGCTAATCAACTGAATAGCAATCAAGGTCAGTTGGTTTTAAGTCAAATATCGGGGTTGACTGTTTTAACAGAAAGTTCTGTTTCTTTAAGTGGAGTCATTTCAGGTTTAACGCTGGAATCCCAGATGGATGTGAGTGGAACCTGCACGCTAACTAATGCCATTAACAATGCCAATACGGATACCGATACTGATGGTGCGGGTGGTTGTCCGGCTGGCAATGGAGCCGATGTACTTAATTTGGCAGCTAATAAAACCTATTTGTTGAAAGCAGTCGATAATAATTTTGCCGGTCCAAATGGTTTACCTTTGGTGACCAGCGAAATTACTATCAATGGTCATAACGCAGCGATAAAACGAAGTAACGCTACCGGAATTGACGATTTTCGAATTTTGCAAGTTGCTAATAACGGTAAGTTGACAGTGAATGATTTGAAGGTAACCGGCGGTAGTTTATCCGTTAATAATCAATATGGCAGTGGTATTCTAAATAATGGTCAGTTAACTTTAAATAATACCAAGGTTTTCCATAACAATGGCGTATCCTCTTCTGGCGTTGCCAACATGTACCATAGTAGCCTAACTATGAGTAATAGTATGGTCTTAAATAATACAGGAGCTAGTGGTAGTGGTGTGATTAACTTCCCTGGTTCAAATGCAACGATTACTAACAGCACGATAACTGGCAATATATCAACACAGGGATTTTCTTCAGGAGTATTCAACAGTGGTGTCATGACTTTAACCAACAGCACTGTATCGGGTAATCGAACCCAGACTAATTGGGGAACAGCCGGTATCGTTAATCACAGCAATGCTGTGCTGACTTTGAATCATGTCACTGTATTTGGTAATGGCATTGATGCAGGTGATGTTGCTGGCATTTCTAATTCTGGCACGCTGATATTAGCGAACAGTATCGTGGCTCATAGTAAAAATGGTAGCGATTGTTATACTGATAACCGATATGGCGGAAAAACATTGTTTCAGGGGCAAACGATTATTGGAGATGGTTCCTGTAATCCTCCATTAAGTGGTGATCCCAAATTAGGCGCGCTGTTAGATAATGGTGGACCTACTTATACCTTCGCTTTGCGCAATGACAGCCCCGCTATCAATGGTGCCAGTGGTGAATGCCCTGCAACTGATCAACGTAATGTCAGCCGTCCTCAACCCGCACAGGGACGCTGTCAAATTGGTGCATTTCAGCAGGTTTTAAAAATACCCAGTAGCGTGAAAACATTGGTTGATTTTTATAATCAACAAGTTAACAACCAGACTATTGTCGGTTATGGGCTAAATTCTGGCTCTAAAATTAATGCGATTCGTAATCAGTTACTTGCAGCTGGCGACTATAAAAATAATCAATTAAATTTGCAAGCATGTAGTCAACTGTATACAACATTGACACGTCTTGATGCTAATAACTCGCCGACTCCTTATGATTATATTACGGGTAGTCAGGTTAGTGTTTTGGTCGATAATATTAATAGTCTACGTGCAGACTGGCAGTGTAATTCTTCTTTAATAAAATAAGTTTTAATAATTTAGCTCTCCTTAGAGAGTTTCATAATTTCTACTAATTTTTATGACATTATCCTGTTACCTATTATGGCGTCAGGATAATGTCATGGTCCAAATATGAGCCAACCTTTCGCAAGTCAGCATACCCAATCTTTTCCTGCTTTACTCAATTATTTAGGCGTTTCCGTACTGGTGTCTACTTATCAGGCTGGACAGCTAATCATTTTACGTAATCATGATGATCTATTGAATACCCATTTTTGTTCCTTAGACAAGCCCATGGGATTATCTGTTTATCAGGACAAACTGGCAGTTGGAACGAGTTTTCAGTTATGGGAATATGCCAATTTACCTGCTGCCGGAGTTAAAGTACAGCCACCTATTGTGCATGATGCTTGTTATTTACCGAGATCCGTACGAGTAACCGGAGATATTGATGGACATGAATTAGCTTATAGTGATACCGGCGAGCTTTGGGTGGTTAATACCCGGATGTCTTGTTTATGCACTTTAGATTCTACTTATAGTGTTATTCCTCGTTGGCGACCACCCTTTGTAAGTGCCTTCGATTTAACTGATCGTTGTCATCTCAATGGATTGGCTTTGCGAGATGGTCATCCTGAGTTTGTTACCGCATTAGGTAAAACCGACACGGCTGCTGGATGGCGTAAAGATAAGGCATCTGGTGGTTTACTAATGCGTGTATCTGATAATCGTATTATTGCTGATGGTTTATCTATGCCGCATTCGCCTCGATGGTATCAAGATAAACTATGGTATCTGGAGTCCGGAGCGGGTCAGTTATGTACAGTTAATGAACAAACTGGACAGCGAACCGTGATTGCGCAATTGCCAGGATTCACTCGAGGACTGGATTTTGTCGGTCGTTATGCATTCATTGGTTTGTCTCAGGTCAGAGAAACAGCAATATTTTCTGGGTTGCCACTGACATCTCAAGTCGCTGAACGTTTTTGTGGTGTTTGGGTTGTCGATATAGAAAATGGTCAGACGATTGCCTATGTAATTTTTACCGGTTCTGTACAAGAAATTTTTGCGCTACAAATTTTACCTCAGCGTTTTCCTGTCATATTGGATATGGATGACTCTTTAATACGCAGTGCTTACTTTTTACCACCCGAAGCATTGGCAGAAATAGCAAAACCGGAGTCAGTCGATATTGCTTTTGATACCGCGACGCAGTATCACCAGAACGGACAATTACTTGATGCAATTGCAGCTTATCGGCAATTATTGGCAGAAGTTCCTGAGCATATTGCTGCACGTTTTCAACTAGGCGTGGTCTTAGTTGATTTGGAACGTTGGTCAGAAGCTGAAGTCGAATTACTGAATGTATTGTCTTTACAGCCCAATCATGCAGAAGCACATAATAGCTTAGGTTTATGTTTTGCAGGTCAAGGTCTTTGGATTCAAGCACGATATCATTATGAACAGGCAATTGCAGCAGACCATCACTATGCACTTGCTCATGTGAACAGAGCGCTCATTTTATTAAAATTAGAGCGTTTCAAAGAAGGTTGGGCAGAATTTGAGTGGCGTTATAAAAATTCATCATTGCCTTGGTTTTCTTGCTCGCAACCTCAATGGCAAGGGCAGTCTATTACTGATAAGGTTCTACTAGTACATACTGAACAGGGCTATGGTGATGTATTGCAGTTTGTTCGATTTTTACCCTTAGTTGCGCAACGTTGTAAAAAGTTGATTTTGCTTTGTACAGATAATTTACGACCGTTGTTAGTTAATATACAAGGTGTTGCTGAAACGCGAGTTTTTGGCAGGGTAGCAATGGACAGTTTCGACTATTTTTGTCCATTAATGAGTTTACCTTATTGTTTGGATATTGATAATAATCTGCTGGCTGATACCGTGCCTTATTTATCTGTTCCAGCCTATATTTCAGTTCCTCTGTTAAGTTCGCCTTTTTTCAAAGTAGGGCTATGCTGGGCTGGCAATGCTGATCATCCAAATGATGCTCATCGTTCTTGTTCATTATCTAATTGGTTAGCATTGTTAGCTGTTCCTGATATTTCTTTTTATAGTTTGCAAACACCCTTGGCTGCGGCTGACGCAGATAAGTTAATGGACTATGGCGCCACTAATTTAGAGTCAGAACTGTCCGATTTTGCTAGAACTGCAGCACTGGTTGTGCAATTAGACTTAATAATTTGCGTGGATACTGCGGTAGCTCATTTAGCGGGTGCCTTTGGGAAACCGGTTTGGCTTGTATTGGGGCACCATTCTGACTGGCGATGGTTCCTTGATAAGGATGAAAGCCTTTGGTATCCATCGATGAAGTTATTTCGTCCTAGCTCACCAACAGATGATTGGCAAATAACGATAGAGCGCGTTATTGCCGCATTAAAGTGCATTAGGTAGCTATTAACTTCAACTATGACTGTAAATGATGGCGGTTATTGTCAACAAAACATGATAATATTTGCCAGTATGGCAATCTTATATGAGTAAATTTCTATGAAAGCAAATATTGGTCTAATTGGTCTGGCAGTAATGGGACAAAATCTTGTTCTGAATATGGACGATCACGGTTTTAGAGTCGCTGTGTTTAACCGCACTACGAGTACCGTTGATGAGTTTCTGGCTGGACCAGCTCAAAATACTCAAGTTTTAGGCGTTCATTCACTGGAAGAATTGGTCGATACATTAGAATCTCCACGTGTTGTCATGTTAATGGTAAAAGCCGGTGAAGTTGTCGATCAATATATTGATAAGTTGGTACCCTTGTTATCGTCCGGTGATATTATTGTCGATGGTGGTAATTCATTATTTACTGACACCAATCGTCGAACTCAAAGTTTGCAAGAAAAAGGTATTTATTATATTGGTACTGGCGTATCAGGTGGCGAAGAAGGCGCAAGACACGGACCGTCCATTATGCCCGGAGGTAATAAGGAAGCTTGGCCAACCGTTAAAGCTATTTTTCAGGCGATTAGTGCTCAAGTTGACGGTCAACCTTGTTGCGAATGGGTAGGTGATAATGGTGCTGGTCATTATGTAAAAATGGTACATAATGGTATCGAATATGGTGATATGCAGTTGATTTGTGAAGCTTATCAGTTATTGTCAGAAGGCTTAGGATTAACCGCTACAGAATTACATGAAATTTTTGCAGAATGGAATCAAGGACTGCTAAGTTCTTATCTGATTGAAATTACAGCAGCCATTCTGGCTTATCAAGATAGTGATGGTCAGCCATTGGTTGATAAAATTCTGGATACAGCTGGTCAAAAAGGTACGGGTAAATGGACGGGTATCAATGCGCTTGATCTGGGTATGCCACTGACGTTAATCGGTGAGTCGGTTTTTGCACGTTGTTTGTCAGCACAAAAATCTGAGCGCGTAGCGGCGGCTAAAATTTTGCCCAAACGTGCTACCAATTCATTTACCGGTGATAAACAAGCCATGATTAATGCTATAGGCGATGCTTTATATGCCGCTAAAATCATTTCTTATGCTCAAGGTTTCCGGTTAATGCGCGAAGCCTCAAAAGAATATGATTTATCATTAAATTATGGTGAAATCGCATTGATGTGGCGTGGTGGTTGTATTATTCGTAGTCAGTTTTTAAATAACATCAAACAGGCATATGATACTAATCCTGAACTTGAAAACTTGCTATTGGCGGACTTTTTTGTTGATGCGATTGCCAAAGCTGATGCTGGTTGGCGAAAAGCTGTTGTTTTAGGGGTAGAGTTGGGTATTCCTACACCGGCCTTTTCATCTGCACTGGCTTATTATGATGGTTATCGTAGCGAACGTTTACCGGCTAATTTATTACAGGCTCAGCGCGATTATTTCGGCGCGCATACTTATGAAAGAATTGATCAGCCTAGAGGCGAATTTTTTCATACTGACTGGACGGGGCATGGTGGAAAAACCGCTTCAACAACTTATACCGTCTAAAGGGTCGTTGTTGTCCTACTTGCGAGTCGCTTGCTTGATAGTGTTTATTGAGAGCGATTCTTTTTTAGTCAGTTTTATGTGAAATTATTTTATGCACGCAGAACCCTGTACTTACGTTATTTTTGGAGCTACTGGCAATCTTTCCCGTATTAAGTTGATACCAGCTCTTTATCATCTTGATGTTGCTGAACGCTTACCTCAAGGCACGCGTATATTAGCGATTGGACGGCGTCCTTGGGATCAGCAAAAATGGCTGTCAGAAGTACGTGATATGGTTATGGCGAAAGCCAAAGAAGATTTTGATGAGACGATTTTTCAACGTTTTAGTGAACGATTGTATTACCATCATGGCGATATTGGACAAGCTGAGTGTTATAGCTCACTGGCTGAGACGCTGAGCCAGCAAGAGCTCTTTTCTAAAAATATTGCATTTTACTTATCAATAAGTCCAGCTGATTTTGGTGCTGTGATGGGCTTTTTAAGTGATAATCAATTATTCTCTGAGGAATATGGCTGGCGACGAGTCATTATTGAAAAGCCTTTTGGTTATGATCGTGATAGTGCCTATGCTTTACAAAAACGTATTAGTCATTATTTGAATGAAGAACAGATTTACCGCATCGATCATTATTTAGGTAAAGGTATGGTGCAAAACGTGTTAGTTTTTCGTTTTGCCAATGTGATGCTGGAACCCTTATGGAATCGTAATTATATTGATCATATCCAGATTACGCATTCAGAAAGTATTGGCATTGATAGTCGCGGTGATTATTACAATAGTGCAGGGGCTATGCGGGATATGTTGCAAAGCCATTTATTGCAATTATTGACACTGGTGACGATGGAGCCGCCTATTTCCATGGAAGCGGAGTCTTTGCGTGACGAAAAAGTCAAGGTTCTGAAATCAATTAGACCAATACCCAAAGAAGCGGTTCATGCCCATGCTTTTAGGGGACAATATGGCAGAGGTCAGATTAATGGTCAAAAAGTAGTCGGTTATCAAGAAGAAGCCAATATTCCACCAGACAGTACCACTGAGACTTATGCGTCGATGAAATTGTACATCGATAATTGGCGCTGGCGAGGTGTACCTTTTTATCTTCGTACCGGTAAACGAATGGCGACTGCTCAGTCTACAATTTCTATTTGCTTTCGACATCCGCCATTGCAATTCTTTCGTGATACCCAAGTGCAATGTATGAGCCCTAATTGGGTGTTATTGGGGATTCAGCCAGAAGAATGTATTCGTATGGAGATGACTGTTAAAGAGCCTGGTCTGGAAATGCGTACTCGTACTTGTAGCTTGGATGCCAGTTTTCGCAATGAAGATGAAAAAGCCATTGATGCCTATGAAGATTTGCTATTAGACGTCTTGAAAGGTGATCGTTCATTGTTTTTACGATTCGATGAGGTTGATTATGCGTGGCGTATCGTTGATCCTATTTTGCAAACTTGGGCGATTGAAAGAGATTACATTGCTACCTATCCAGCGGGTTCTTGGGGACCAGAAGACAATCGACTTTTTGATAAAGAAAACCAATCTTGGCGTAGTTCCTTAACACCGGAGTGTAAATAAATGCAACAAAATAGCCAATGGCATTGTTTTGATGATGCTAATCAACTGGCAGAAGCAGCCAGTCAACAGATTCTTAAAGCAGCAGACAAAGCTATCGCTGAGCGTGGACAATTCAAGTTAGTTTTGGCGGGGGGAACAACGCCTGAAAAAGTATATAATTTATTAGCGCAAAGTCAGGCAGACTGGGCGAATTGGTTTATATATTATGGTGATGAGCGTTGTCTACCCGTCAGTCATGCTGAGCGTAACAATGTTTTAGCTGAACAAGCATTACTGAATAAAGTCAGTATTCCTGCTAAGCAAATTTTTACTATTGAAGCTGAATTAGGACCGGTGCAAGGGGCATTAAATTATCAATCCATTGCTACGCAAGCAATACCTTTCGATATGGTATTACTGGGTCTTGGTGAGGACGGGCACACAGCCAGTTTGTTTCCTGGGCATGAACACAATTTAGATGAGCCAGTGCATCCGGTTTTTAATTCGCCTAAACCACCGCCTGAACGCATCTCATTGAGTGCTAAAGTACTGAGTTCTACGTTGGAATTAATATTTTTAATTACGGGTAGTAATAAACAGGAAGCGGTGAAAATTTGGCGTTCAGGTGGCGACTTGCCCGCTGCTCATATAAAGCCAGCTATTGCGGATATTTATATTGATAAAGTAGCTTTTCAAGATTAATAAAATATTATTACAATCATATTGTTAGATATATTTTTTGGCGCATTGAACGGCAAATTTAAGTCTTGCTTTATTAAATTGATTAGCAATGTTAAAGTAATAGTTTATTAAATTACTAGGTATTTATTTGCTAGTATTTATATTATTTTAAGAACATTTTTTTTAACATCATTTTGAGGACAACTCGATGGCTTTTGAACTTCCTGCTTTACCTTATCCAAAAAACAGACTTGTACCCCATATTTCTGAAGAAACTTTAGAGTTTCATTATGGTAAACATCATCAAACTTATGTAACTAATTTGAATAATTTGATTCCAGGTACAGAATTTGAAGGTCTGTCTTTAGAAGAAATTATTATGAAATCTTCAGGCGGTATTTTTAACAATGCTGCACAAGTTTGGAATCATACTTTCTACTGGAACAGCTTGGCACCTAATGCCGGTGGTGAACCAACAGGTGCTTTAGCAGATGCTATTAATACTACATTTGGTTCTTTTGCGGATTTTAAAGAACAGTTTACTAAATGTGCAGTAACAACTTTTGGTTCTGGTTGGGCATGGTTGGTTAAAAATGCAGATGGTACTTTAGCATTAGTGAGTACTAGCAATGCCGGTTGCCCGTTGACTACAGGTCAAAAACCATTGTTAACCTGTGATGTATGGGAACATGCTTATTATGTAGATTATCGTAATGCACGACCTGCTTATCTGGAAGCATTTTGGGCTTTAGTTAATTGGGATTTTGCAGCTGCCAATTTTGCTGATTAATTAATCAATTTAATTGCTGTTTTTAAAAAGCCTTTTGCATCGTTTGATGCTTAAGGCTTTTTTGCATTTTGAGGAATGAATATGACGACTATTTTAATAACAGGTGCTAATCGAGGTTTAGGCTTAGAATTCTGTCGGCAATATGCCCAAGCAGGTTGGCAAGTGATTGCTTGTTGCCGTCATCCTGAGCAGGCAACAGAATTGAATAATTTAGCTGAACAATATCAGACGATTAAATTAGAGTGTTTGGATGTGGCTGATTTTGAGCAAATTGATAAGTTGGCTCAAAAATTAACGGATCAAGCAATTGATGTTTTACTAAATAATGCTGGATTGTATGGTGACACCAGTCAGAGTGGTTTTGGTCAGCTGAATTATCAAGTATGGAGCGATACCTTACGCGTGAATACACTGGCACCGATAAAAATGGCAGAAGCATTTTTACCTCATTTGCAAGCGAGCCAACAAAAATTATTGGTGACTGTGAGCAGTTTAATGGGCAGTATTGCTGATAATACCAGTGGTGGTAGCATTGTGTATCGTTCTAGCAAGGCAGCTGTTAATGCTGCGATGAAGAGTTTGGCTATTGATTTGCGACAACAGGAAATAGGTGTATTAATTTTGCATCCGGGTTGGGTCAAAACCGACATGGGTGGACCTAACGCGATGATTGAGGCGCAAGAAAGTATTAGCGGTATGCGTGCTGTGATTGCTGATTTTTCTTTAGAGCAAACTGGCTGCTTTCTAAAATATAATGGTCAAGCGATGGCGTGGTAGGAATTTTATTATGAAAAGATTGCTTGGTTTATTGTTTTTATTACCATTAGCTAGTGTTGCTCAAACCAATATCCCTGAATCTATTCAGCCGCCAGCTAATTTTTTTGCCTTTATGACCGCCCATGCGAAAGGTGACCAGATTTATCAGTGCCAGTTGAATCAGAGCGTTTATAGCTGGCAGTTATTAGCACCGGATGCCCAGCTATTTGATGATCAGGGAATGATTATTGGCAAGCATTATTTCGGACCTGTTTGGGAATATAAAGAAGGTAGTCGTTTGCAGGGTAAGCAAGTTGCTAAGCATCAACAGCTTGTTACGGCGATACCTTGGTTGTTGATTGAGGTTGTAAGTCATCAAGGCGAAAGTCTTTTTGCTCAAGCACGGTTTATTAATCGAATTAATACTCAAGGCGGTTTAGCGCCAACTACTTTATGCAATGGTAATCATTTAGGCAGTGAAAAAAGGGTCAACTATTCAGCCGATTATATTTTTTATCGATCTTTTTAATATAAATTCTTTTCTTAAATATAATTAATCGGCTGGTAATGAATTCACTAAACTCCATTTGTCAAATGTTTTGTAGGTCTCGTAGTTGTCTATGGTTTCTGATACTAACGTTAATTTTATTTTTTGTTTCATTAGTTTTATATATAAACGCACAGAAAGAAGTTGATCGCGCTTATTCTCATCGAGTAAATTCACTGATGATTGCAGAGGAGTTACGACAATCCTCAGATGATTTAACAAGCATGGTGCGTAATTATGTTGTGACTGGTCAGCTTATCTATAAACAGCATTTTCAAGAGATTCTTGCTATACGTAATGGAAAGTTGCCCAGACCCATTGATTACAGCAATATTTACTGGGATCTGGTTTTGGCTGATGATAAAAGACCTAGAGCAACAGAAAACCCTCTTTCCTTATCATCATTAATGCGAGTAAATGGTTTTACTGCAGAGGAGTTTGCCAAACTTGAACAGGCAAAAACAAATTCGGATGCACTGACGCAAACTGAATATGCCGCAATGGCATTGATAGAATCCACAACAGGATCAACACAAGCGAACCGATTGCAAGCGATAGACCTGTTGTTTGACGATCGCTATCATCAAGCCAAATATAGCATTATGCGACCAATTAGCGAATTCTATACCTTGGTCAATCAGCGTACGCAACGTAGTTTAGAAATGGCTCAAGAATTAGCCAGCCAACTACTCAATGCATTTATAATTTTCAGTGTGATTTTGATTTTTTTATTCACGCGTTTACTGCGAGCCATGAATATTGAAAACAAGAAAAAATCGGAAAGTGATCTGCATTTTCGTACTTTGGCTAATGGTGGAACGGCATTGATATGGACGGCTGGTTTAGACAAGTTGTGCGATTATTTTAATGAGCCTTGGTTAAAATTTACCGGACGTACCTTACAAGAGGAACAGGGTAATGGATGGACAGAGGGTGTCCATCCCGATGATTTTGATCGATGTTTACAAATTTATGTAACGGCGTTTGATCTGCGTCAATTTTTCTCGATGGAGTATCGTTTGCTCCATGCTGATGGCACTTATCGCTGGATAAGAGATGATGGTAATCCCCGTTACGATACTCAAGGAAACTTTATTGGTTATATCGGTTTTTGTTATGACATCAGTGAGAGTAAACAGCAAGAACAAGAATTAAATCAATACCGCTCTCATTTAGAAGCCAAGGTTAACGAGAAAACCAAAGAATTAATCGCTGCCAAAGAACTTGCCGAAGCATCAAATCGAGCCAAAAGTGAATTTTTAGCTACTATGAGTCACGAAATTCGGACTCCGATGAACGGTGTCATCGGTATGCTGGAGGTATTGACTCACACTGAACTAACTTCTGAACAAAAACAGATGGTTGCTATTATTAGTGATTCCGCTGAAAGTCAGTTAGCTATTCTTAATGATATTTTAGATCTTTCTAAGATAGAAGCTGGAAAAATAGAGATAACTACCGAATCTTTTATTTTTGAAGATGCTATTGAAAAAGTGTGTTCGATTTTGAGTTCACTGGCTCGTAATAAACATGTTGATATTAAGCTGTTTGTTGACCCACGTATCCCTGATTTGCTTATTGGTGATGAGTTGCGAATACGGCAAATATTGATGAATCTCATTAATAATGCAATTAAGTTTTCCAGTGGTTTAGCGCGTAATGGAGAAGTAACCGCTAGAGCCGAGTTAATTCAAGCAGATGGAGCAACAGTTTGGTTACGCTTCTTAGTTTGCGATAACGGTATTGGCATGAGTGATGCCGTACAACAGAAAATTTTTCAACCATTTGAACAGGCAGATAGTAGTACGACTCGAATATATGGTGGCTCTGGGTTAGGTTTGGCAATTTGCAATCGCCTGATTATGCTGATGGGTGGTAGCATAAGTGTGCAAAGTACTTTAGGACAGGGTAGTGTATTTACCGTTAATCTTCCTTTTGAAGTGCCGTGTGACCAACCTGATAATGCTTCTTCTCCGATTGATGGGGTAGCTTGTCTGGTGATTGGACCAGAAACAGGGTTGACCGCTGATATCTCGCTACATTTGAGTCATGCTGGGGCACTGGTTACCCAAGTGGCGGATGTTAATTTAATTGACAGGCTAGATACTCCTCGTGATGCCCTATGGATTTGGGTATTCGATATTTTTGGCACACCATCGGTTGATACTATTTGCCAAGCTGCCGATCATTATCGACAGAAAATAGCTAAAGATATTGTTATACAGCATCTGGCGATTGGTCGTGGGCAACGCATTAAACCACGGTTATTAGATGACGATATTGCCCATATTGATGGTAATTTATTGACTCGGAAAAACATAATGCGGGCGGTTGCGATTTTGACAGCTCCTAGCATAGAACCAGAAAATTCCACAATACAATTACCGATAGCTGGTTTAACCGAAACAATAGTTAATGGTGAAAAAATTTCGCAACAAAGGCATTTGATTCTAGTTGCTGAAGATAATGAAATAAATCAAAAGGTTATTTTACATCAGCTTAAATTGTTGGGTATTGTTGCTGATATTGCGGCTGATGGTCGTGAGGCTTTTTCATTTTGGTTACAAAAGCGCTATAGTTTAATTTTGACAGATATTCATATGCCGTATATGGATGGCTATCAATTAATTCAAGCGATTCGTAACGAGGAATTGAAAAATGATGGATGTCAAACTGTGATTATTGGTTTAACCGCTATTAATACTCAAATTGACTCTGAGTTTAAAAACGTAGGTATGAATGAATGTTTGGTTAAGCCGATTGAGTTAGCGCAACTTAAAGTTGTTTTGGATAAATATTTATCATCCTCTCAAGTAATTAATGTTACTGAAAAGGAATTATTAATTGAAAAACTGAATAATGGAAATGAATTGAAAGACGCGACTAATAATTTGAACGATTTTACAGAATTCTTAGATTGGGATGCAAATACATTAACGACTATAGTCGGTGATGATCGAAATTTACATGCTCGTTTGTTAAACATGTTTTTAGTTAATGCCCAAGAGCAACGCAATAGTCTTGAACAAGCGATTGCATCAGGAGATACTGAAGCTGTAGGTAACATTGCCCATTCTCTGAAATCTTCAGCACGGACAATTGGTGCTTTACGGCTTGGCGAATTTTGCCAAGCCATAGAAAAGGCTGGTAAAGAGGGTAATGCTTCTGAATGTACTGCTATTATGGTAAATCTAGTTAAGGCTTTAGGAATCGTTGAACAACTTATTAAACAAAATCTAACCTAAAACTTGAGTGGAAGAGTCTTTTCGTAACCATTTTAATAGTGTTTGGTACAGTTTATTGCGGTCGATTGGTTTGCTGATATGATCATTCATGCCGGCATCGAGACAGCTTTGCCTGTGATCGTTAAAAGCATTCGCGGTCAACGCTAAAATAGGGGTGTGTTGTTGATTAGGTAACAATCGAATGGCGCGAGTGGCATCTAGTCCATTCATAATAGGCATTTGTATGTCCATAAGAATAATATCATATTGATTTTTTAAAACTTTTTCGATAGCTAATGCACCATTATCAACAACATCAACCAAAAACCCTAAGCTTTTAAGCTGATAGGTCGAGACTTCTTGATTAAATGGATCATCTTCAGCAAGCAGAACACGCGTGTTAAAGAAATGTTTTTTCAATTGGTCAATTGCTGGAGTATCGTCTTGTTGGGTAATGCTTTGTTCAAGTCGAGCCGTTTTTTTTAGTCTAGCTGTAAACCAGAAACAACTGCCAACGCCTGGTGAACTCTCAGCGCCTACCGAGCCGCCCATTAGTTCAGCCAGATTTTTGTTGATTGCAAGACCTAATCCTGTGCCACCGTATTGTTTTGTTGTTGATACTTCAGCTTGTTCAAAAGCGTTAAACAGTCTAGCCAGTGTGTGTTCATTGATACCAATACCGGTATCTAGCACTTCAAACTTTACTAAAACAGAATGCTCATTTTCTTCTTGTTTTTCGGCTTTTAGAGTAATTTCTCCAGTTTCTGTAAACTTTAAAGCATTATTAGCATAATTAAGAATAGCCTGTTGAATTCTAGTCGCATCTCCTAGTAAATACTCAGGTAAATCATGACAACTCACGATTAGGCGAAGATTTTTTTTGCTAATACGATCGGATAACATAACAGCGACATTGGTTAACAGGGATTCTGTTGCAATCTCTTTTTCTTCGAGTTGAAATTTGTTGGCTTCGATTTTTGATAAATCAAGGATATCGTTAATAACACTTAATAGATGCTTGCCGGCGAGATCAATTTTATCGAGTCGGGCTTCTTGATCCTTTGGCAAGCCTTCATTTTTCATTATAAAGACCATACCGGTTATGGCATTGAGGGGTGTTCGAATTTCATGACTCATATTGGCTAGAAACGCTGATTTTGCAAGATTAGCTTCTTCAGCCTGTTGTTTGGCTAGTTGTAATTCGGTTTCAATTTTTTTACGAGCGTTGATTTCACGAGTCAATCTGACTGTGGTATTCGCGAGTTTGTCATACATCGACATGACTGTGTCAATAAGTAGCTTGGTTGCCCCCGCCATTTCTCGATCAGCAATTTCTTTTGCTTGCTGCAATGATATGCCAGAATGTAAGGCAAGCACTACTTTTGCCATCCGTTTGTCAGCTTCCAGAATATGGAAAGCCAACCAATGAGTTAGAAATTTAACAATATCTTCGATAACGACATCGAGAGATTTTATATTTTCTTCTTCTTTGAGTCTGATGACTTCGGCAATGAAATCTATATGCGAGTGTTTATGCCATTCAAACCATGAATCATCTTTGAAATATTGTTGCCAAATCGCTTCTTCGTCACTGAAATGGGTTGCAGTATATTGTTTTAGTTGCTCAAAAACACTGTTTAAAGCAGGTGCTTCAGCCTGATAGGCTAGATAGCTGACGAGTTTATTAAGAAGGTTGAGGAGGGTTTTATGTTGGTTATCAATGCTTTCAATACCCGTTGCGAAGTTTTCATTCCATGGGAAAATTTCAAGGTTATTTGAGGATATTTGATTATGCATTGATTGGACACTCAATTAAACGGTTTTAACTTTAGGTCCAGTAAATATATCAAATATATTGAAATCAGTGATATTAATTTAAAAAAGTTGCAGAACAGCTTGAATGGATTTGGAGAACCTGAACAAATAACTTGTTCAGTAAATCTTCCAGTTTTATAGCATAAACAGGGGTTTATCGCTAGCTAACTGGAAGACATGTACCACAGTTTATTAATTACAAATTACTGTTTAGTGATTTGCGTTATAAACTTTCAACATTTCTTGGTAAATACCTAAAGCAGCTTTTAAAGTAGGTTCAGCTGTTGCTTTATCGTTAGCTTCGAAAGCTTCACGAGCGATTCTTAATTTGTCATTGCCTTTTTGGCGTTGACGCTCAGTGCCTTCATAACGAAATTCTTTTTGTAATTGACGTGCATCATTGATAACTCTGATAATTTCAGCTGATGCTGCGCCTTTTTCTGTCAAGCTAACAGCTTCTTCAATTTTAGTAACAGTGCCTTCTGCGGCAGCTCTTACTGCTGCTTCGCCTGCAGGTTCAGCAAAAGCATTAGATGTCAGTGCTGCGAAAGCGAATAATGTAGCTAATTTAGATAATGTTTTCATTCAGGATTTAAACCTCTGGTGAGTTATTTTAAGTAGATTGAACTTTAATTAAGAATCATTATTCACACATAATAAGTAAGCTAATATCCTACTAAAGAACTAAGAAATTTTAGCATAGGCTTATATGATGTTATGCAAAAATTTTACGAAATTGATGAATTTTATCTTTATTAGCGCTTGTCCTCATTAACACCGAGATATTTTTCTGTAATATAGTATGGTTAATGTGAGAAGTGATAGCAGTAAGACTTGCTATTTTGTAAACTTCAATCAGGCAACTGGCTTATGATTCTTAAAGGAGTCATCTTTGCTCGGTCAATGAGTTTACTGACCCAAAAATAAAAACAACAATAGTCAGGTTTCAAAGGAGAGATGAAATGTATGCAGAGCAATTTGCAAAGCCCTTATATAGTCATTTAGGCGGTTTTTTTCAACGCCTGAACGATTTTAATGAAGTATTCAATCTGCGTTGGGGGAAAATTGAGTTTGATGTTTTTCATGGTATTCAGGCCAATGTTAAAGTCATCTTAAAAGTCTACCGAGAGCATAATATTTGTGAAACTTATATTGTCGATACCGACGCCTCTCATGTTCAATGGAATTATCATAAGCGTTATACGCGAGATTTTTATCTTTTACCCTACTCGATGTATTTTGGACATGCTCAATGTGTAAAGTTTTCATTTATTGTCCATATTAAAGAACATTCAATCCCGTCTGAGTATGAATATATTTTTATGGACACTCATCAGCTGCAGAATGAGTATCCACAACATGGAGCTATTCATTCACAATGGGCTACCCCAAATAGTTATCGAACTTATGAACTCAATGCTAATGAATTACAAAGTGATGTTGATTGGTATAACCATCATTTTGAATCTTTAGAGTTAATACCGAAATTTACTAAAGGGCAGGTAAAACATCCTTTTCATCCTAAATCTTATATTCATAATCTAATTGATAAAGTCATTCGTAGCAAACGCGAACACCCTGACAGACTTTGTACGGTTAAAGTGAGTGTCGATTGTATTGATGATGGTGATTTTATTAATCACCTTATTTACGCTAGTCATCAAGGTGTTTTAATACAATGTATTGTTGATTGGCGAAAAATGACGTTAACCAACAGCCGGCATTATGCTCGGTTGAAACGTGCGAAAATAGAATTATTGGGGGTTTTTTGTACGCCTAAACATCATTTAATTGAAGTAGAACCGGATATGCATACCAAATTCATTATTTTCAATGATGAAGATTGTATTTTAGGATCATTCAATATCACTTTTGATCGTTGGTGGGCTAATTGGGAATCGGGGATGACTTTTCACTCAAAAGGCATTTGTCGATTATTAGATAATATTTTTCAAAGTCAGCGGGGTGGAGTCATTCAGAAATATGGCATTGATCCACTCAGTCATTTCAATTTATTGTATACCTTTGGTCGTCATACCATGATTAATGGTAAGCTTTATCGTCCGCATCATGCGATTTTAGGTGAAATCCAACGCGCTAAACGGTCGATTAAGTTGTGCTTATTTTTAATAGGTGAATTATTAGGTGATCATCATGACAGTGTTATCAATGCATTAATTCAGGCGCAAAATCGTGGGGTGGATGTACACATTCTTTTTAATGGTCATCTGGCTCGGGAAGGGAAAATTGGCGTAGAACGATTAATGGAAGATGAACTTAAGCGACCATTATTGTCAGCAGTACAGCGCTTAAAGTCTGCAGGGATAGCCGTAGGGTTAGTTTATGCTCAAGACGATCATCCGGTTCCTTATTCACCTATTCATTCAAAATATTGTGTCATTGATGATTATATTGTTATCGAAGGCAGTTTTAATTGGTACAACACCTCTGTTTTTTCTCATGATTTGCTGGTTATAGCGGCTAATAAGGAGGTTGCAAAGCCTTATTTGTATGAATTTGAGCAAATAAAACGTTCATTTAGAGTCTATTATTAATAATTGTCTTAATTCTTATTGAACTTATTAGTAATGCGTATTTGACAATTTTATAACAGTGGATATATCAGCTTAATAGGTTTTAAGAGTACAGAGGTGTTATGGCACACAGTAAAAGTTATTTAGCAGAACCCTTTGATGATCCGGTCATGACAATTCTTAAGGCGATTGATCGTGATGTCGCTCGAGGAGAAGATATTTTGATGTTGGGTTTTGGTATGGTGATGCTATCGTCTACTTTTGCACCGATAGCACCACCTACAGTTATTTTGCCAATGGTAGCACTCACTTTTGCTTTGTCATCTGGCTTTGCTCGTTGTCATTATCTTGGCATGGAACACAAATTGACAGCCGCTATGAGTCAACTTGAAAGGCGCGATAAATTAATTTTGCGCCCTATTGCTGCGGTTTTTATTGAAAATCCGATGCCACCCTTGATTGATTCATTTAATTTACTAAAAAATATGAAGCGTACTTGGAAAAGCGTCTTAGGAGGGATTTTGATTAATCCTTTGTGGATGCCGATTTTTTATGTCATGGGTATGCAGATTGTAGAAGAACAAAATTTAATTCTTTTAAATCGAGCTATTATTAGTGTTGAAAAGCAAATTATGGATTAGTTAAGTAACTGATATTGTTTTTTACTGATCATGCTTTCATGGCTGTGATCAACAATGGGTGCTGGATAATCGCCGTCACAGTGTTTTGTAGACCATTGGTGAATAATGTCTGGTGAGTATTTTTTTAATTCTGGTAGCCATTGATAGATATATTGACAGTCTTTATCAAATTTTTGTTGCTGTAACCAAGGATTAAAAATTCTAAAGTAGGGCTGAGAATCACATCCTGTTGAAGCTGCCCATTGCCAGTTGCCGTTATTGACACAGGGATCATAATCAAGCAAATTTTGAGCAAAATACCGCTCCCCCCAGCGCCAGTCAATGTGTAAATCTTTGACTAAAAAAGATGCAACAATCATTCTTGCGCGGTTGTGCATTAAACCGGTTGCCGCTAATTCACGCATACCGGCATCGACGATTGGAAAACCTGTTTTCCCCGCACACCAGGCAGCAAAATATGTTGGGTTGTTATCCCACTTTAACTGGTTGTATTTTTCAATGAAAGCTTTTCCAAAAACGGACGGGAAATGGTAGCCAATATGGGTGAAAAAATCCCGCCAGTAAAGTTGTCTTAATAACGGATGGTTATCTCCTAATTGAGCTATGATTGTATAAAATACTTCACGAATAGAGCAGGTGCCGAATTTAATGTGCACTGATAATTGGCTAGTCGCATTGAGTGAAAGAATATCGCGGTCATGTTGATAATTTTTATGTTGTTGAAATTGATTAAGCAAGTTCAACAGAATATCGCGAGTGTTTAACGCATTCTGATGTTCTATTGTGAGCGGTAAATTTAAAGAAGCAATGGATAGAGGTTCTTGATTAGTTACCTGAAAGCGTGTCGCTAGCAAGGGTTTTGGCACACTTACCGATATTTGTTGGGCTTTATTGTAAAAAGCAGTAAATTTTTTATAAGGTGTTTGATAATTAGTGGCTACTTGTTCGGGTTCGGTCAATAACGCATCCGCCAAATAATGTAAATTTATGCCTAATTGTTGACAACATTCCGACAGTTGATAATCACGTTGGCGACTGAAAGGGGTATAATCACGATTAATGAAAACAGCCTGAATTTGTTGTTGTTTGTAAAGCTGTTTAATTATCTGTTCCGGATGGTCATAGTAAAGTGCCAGTGAACCGCCGACTGAACTTATTTGTTGTTGCAAACTGTTAATCGCTGACAACATAAAATGCAGAGCGGGCTTACTTTGATAAGCATGCCGTTGGATTTGTTTAGGATCAAAAATAAAGCAGGGAATGACTTGTTGGGATTGTTTTAATGCTTCGTTAAGTCCATTATTGTCAAAAATTCGTAAATCTCTGCGAAAAATGAATAGTGACTTTTTATATTTGAACATTTAATAATTATTTAAGATTAGGCAATCATGCCAGCTTTTTGTAATTGTTTTCTTAAGATTTCTATACGTTTTCGATTAATGCCGAAATCGGTGTGACCTTCGCGAGAGGCTGAACGAATATGAATAATCTGCTTTTGATGATCCAATATAAGGTTGATATCATCAGTAAATCGGAAAATAAGACTGATAGCTTCAGCATGTAACGAGTCATTGGTTTCGTGAGTTATAACCATTCGATCATGGGCAAGCAATTCTTTTTTCAAGTTTAGCCAGACATCCTTCACATTACCGATGATTCTAAAGGGTTCTATATAGTGCTGTTTATCAATAATACTGGCTTGACTGGAAACACAATTAGCAGTTTTTAAGCAAATGGGCAGCTTTTTTATTTCGCTGGCATAAGCTCTGTTAACTATGCTAAAAAAGATTGTAAAAATCAATAATGGAATAGACCGAATCATCATAGTACGTGATAAATGAGTTTAAATTAACGAACTTAGTTTTCCATAAACATTGATACTGTCAAATTCTATGAATCAATTTTTTGCTTATCCACTCGTAACAATAGGCTTGAGATTAGTCAATTAACGCAGCCGAATTAACGGTTGATAACTACAACACATTATTCAAATAAATCATTATGCGCTGGTCATTAAATTTACAAATTTTTTTGGGTGTATTGGGCG